>JACCDG010122380.1_pt1 | contig 48146 bp, 61 predicted proteins | sample 7442471 | NCBI WGS metagenome assembly JACCDG01 (sample SAMN15323444, study PRJNA562643) | freshwater metagenome | isolation source: river surface water | place: USA:Blue River Watershed | collected 2017-08-17
AGTGTATCGCCCGGATATATCATATTATGGGGTGGATATGGGCGTGCAAGTGGATAATGCGGAAGTTTCCGTAATACAATAAATACAACTAATTGGAAATAATTTATGTCTACCGTCTTATTAACTGCTGGGAGAGATCAAACACTATCGTCATCAATAGAGGTTGATACGAATGAAATATTACAGCTAACCATTTTCTGCCCTACTGCAAACATACCAAAAGATATTCCTCATTTTAAAGTTAAAAGAAAAAACTATCTTGACATTTACGAATCATTCTCCGTAGCTAGCGTTGGCGCAGTAGTAATGAATGGTAGCGTATATTCGATAACAATACCATATCCGGGAGAATATAAAGTATTTCGTCCAGATATCACCGATTTTGATATTGATATAGGAGTGGAGTATAACAAATTCCCTTCGCTTATTGGTCCAGAAGGTGAAACTGGCCCTGCTGGTCCGGGTGGAGGTTATTTATTTCAAGTGGGCGGTAGCAATAGCGCAACTCACTATCACTGGGCGTACCTTCCATTTGATCAGGCACAAATTTTAATAGAGGCGACAGATCCAACAGTTGATGTTGGCGATCCATCTCAGCCTAGTTATGAAATAACATCTAGTGAGGGTGGTGATTATCAGACACACACTCACACCATGGATATATTTTATGACTACAACAATAAAATATTCATATGTGAAAACGTATCTGATAACTTTAGTGATATTCCACATTCTGGATTCATGATAGGTGGTAACGAATTTCGTGGAAGAAACAATATCGCAAGCGGGGAATATTCCACAGTAAGTGGTGGTAATACAAATCTCGCAAGCGGTGACAACTCCGCAATAGGCGGTGGCACCTACAATACCGCAAGCGGGGAGAGTTCCACAGTAAGTGGTGGTATTGAAAATACTGCAAGTGGTCTGTATTCATCTATCGGTGGTGGTTATGGCAACATCGCAGGCGACGAATACGCTGTCGTAAGTGGTGGTAGCGAAAATAATGCAAGTGGTCTGTATTCATCTATCGGTGGTGGTGAGGGTAATACCGCGTCCGGGATTGCATCAACGGTTTCTGGTGGAAAAAATAATTCAGCTTCTGGGGATAATTCATGGATTCCGGGAGGTTCTAACTGCTTATGAAAATCCAACAAAATCAAAAGAAATCGGTTAAAATCACTTGCTTTTTAACCAGAAATGGTGTATATTTAAGGAGTGAAATATGAAAATCATCAAAGTAACGAAAGAGTATTTTCAGACAGAGGACGAGAAAGTTTATTTCTTTGAGCCTTTGGAAAAAGAAATATCTGTTGAGGATATGCGGAAGATTGTGAATGCAAACGAGAAATTAGTTAAGGGGTTGAAAGATGTTAGAGTTGCGACAAACAAAAAGAACAGATAAAGACCTTCTTTTGAGAATGGAAAATCATTACTCGAAACCAAGAGGTTTTGTTGGTCGCAATATCTGTTATGCCGTATTTTACGACTCAATATACTACGGTCATATTGTTGCAGGGTCAGCCACACGATTTTTACCTAACAGGAATGAATTTTTAGGCATTACCATCAAAGATATAAACCATGTTATCAACAACATCTTTTTTAATGTAAGTCCAAATAACGGGGCATATCCTATACGCAATTTTACTTCCGCTGTGGTTAAACTGTTTGTCAATCAATCTCGAAAAGACTGGCAAAATAAATACGGTGATGTTTGTGTCGGGTTTGAAACATTGGTAGAAAAACCAAGAACAGGGGAGTTGTATCTTAGGGCAGGGTGGACACTAATAGGAGAAACTAAAGGATATACATGCAAGAGAATCGCTGGAAAGGGAACAGACACATGGACTGGCAAAAGAGTCTGGAATACGAACCCTGATGAGTTAAGACCAAAAATTGTGTTGTGTTACAGGTGTCCAGAATGAAAATCTATAAAATCACAGAGGCAAGTGATTATCTTGGGGTGTCAATAAACACACTCAAGACGCTTGCCAACAATGGAAAGATAAAATCTTTCAAGACTACGGGTGAGCATAGGCGTTTTCGTCAAGAAGATTTAGACGCTTATATGGGAGTCGAGAAAGAGAAGCAAGAAAAGTTGACTGTGATTTATGCCAGATGTTCAACTGCCAAACAGAAAGAAAACCTTGAACGGCAAAAAGACAGATTAAGAAAACACGCAGAAGCAAAAGGTTACAAGTATGTCCTGATTGACGAGATTGCCAGTGGGATAAATGAGAAGCGAAACGGCATACACAAGTTAATCAAGATGTGCTTTGAAGGTAAAGTTGAACGGGTGCTGATTGAATACAAAGATAGACTTGCCAGATTTGGCTACGAGTATCTGGATGCCATTTTCTCTAATCTGGAAATTACCGTTGAGGTAATGGAGGTAAGTTTGGCAATACTAAAGGTCTCGACGGAGCATTTGCATATTCTAATACTACGCATGGGCAAACAATAGGCGTGCAAGGAAGCTCGAATAATATATTGAGCGGTACTAGTAGAACCGTAGGGTATATGTCAGTGACCCCCAACACGTCTGCAAACGTTACAGCATATTGTGTTGCAACTTCTAGCGAAGGGTATTCAATGGCATGCACATTATATGGCACTGTCAACACAGGTGCGACACTTGATACAATTAGGATAGTTGGAACACCTCAAAGTATTAGTCATGGGTCAGACACCGAAATGGATGACGCGCTGTTCGAACTAAGTGTACAGGTTGATGGTTATATCAATGTTGTCTTTACAAATGCGTTAGACGTTGTTTCAAAAATATTTGTCGAGATAAATGTCAGAGAAGTGGTGTTAGATCGTTTAGGTGGGGACGTGGAGTAAACAAATGGATGATATAAAATTTATTAGATTTTTACGAGATGCGCCAGCATGTCAGTTCAAAACGACGTTTGAAAATTGGGATAAATCTGTAAGAAGATTATGGAATGGTAATACCGCAGTGATCCTTGAAACATTGGGCACAGATGCTGGTAAAATTTTTATACACTCTCTAAAGACCCAAGCATACTTGGAAAGTATAGCGCCCGGCTCTACAGCGGCTACTGCCGCACTTCGTCGCCCACACACAATTCATGATGATGGAAGAGTAACACTCGATTAAATGCGAATATATACAAATATAATAATTACAAGGGATCAGAAATGTCAAATATTTTAAATAGACCGAAGATAGTAGAGAAAGCAAAAGAAGTACGCATAGCTAATGATATCATAAGAAATACTGGGTCACTATTCCAACAGGTTTTAAGGGCATGGGAAAACTCTGTAAGTCAAGTGTGGAATAATGATACAGCAGCAGTTCTTGCAGAATTTGGAACAGATGCGGTTGAAATTTTTCGAATATCAGCAGAGACTGCTAAGTTCTTAGAAGCCTTAAAGCCGGGGTCAACAACTGCTGGTCGCGCTTTAATGCGACCATTCACTGCCCACCCAGACGGCACAATCACGCTAGACTAATCTGATTAAAGAATCTCAAATAAACTAATAGGATCATATCCCGTGTGTTCACCAACATATCCGATTGGATTACACACTATTTTAGTTTTATATATTTCATATGAAACCGCCGTGTGCGTGTGGCCATGTGCAAATAAGCATATGTCATATTCATAGAATATTTCATCTAAATCTGAATAATACGCTCTATTTGTTTTACTATTCTGTCTATAATATGGGTGAATAGAATTTATAGATGGTGCGTGATGAGTCATGACCACGTTTTTCTGGCCTTGAAAGAGGTACAGACTGTCTTTTATAAACTTTAAATGTTTCTTATGGAATATTTCAATTCTGTCTGCCGTCAGCCTTCTTTTATATGGATCTTTACTGTCACCATCTCTAATTAATCTATAATCATTCATATAATATGACGCATTCCATTTATCCATAGGATTCCCGTTATTGAAATCTGTCCATAACGTTGCCCCAATAAAATTCACGTCATCAATGGTTTTTGTTTTTTGTTGTAAAAATGTAACGCCAGTGTATTTTGAAAAATATTCTTCCATTTTGGAATCAATGGTTATTATTGACCCGTCATAATACTCATGATTTCCGGGAATGATAAGAGTATGCTTAAATCTATCAAATAGGTCTTGACACAAGAACCACTCATGCATGCGATTTCTCTTTATGGACATAATATCACCAGCCAATAGCAGCACCGTTTCTTTATCGGTGTCTAAACTATCGATAGAGAATTTACCACCATTTTCTAAATGGATGTCACTAAAAATTCTTATAAACATAATTATTCCTATAAATATTTTATTATAACAGAGAGCATATTATACCATGAATGACACAAAAAGACAATTCGGCTTCATACAGCAGCCAGATGATAGGGATCAACTATTTTCAGTAGCACCAATGCTTTTAGAAGCATCTTTTATAACGGAAAAGTATTGGTGGGCCGATGGATGGTGGGGTGATCAAGGCTCTAGCTCGTGTTGTGTAGCGTTCAGTTGGTCACATTGGATAGAAGACGGTCCGGTCATTCAGGATAGTTTACCGACCAATAGAACTAAACCACTTATTGATCCTTATAAATTTTATACAGCTTGTCAAGAACGAGATGAGTGGCCGGGGAAATCTTATCAAGGCACTTCAGTAAGAGCGGCTGCTAAAATTCTTAAAGAATTGCACGTTATAAAGGAATATCGTTGGGCTAATAATATATCTGAGGTCGCTAATACATTATTAAATTTAGGCCCAATGGTTGTCGGCACAAAATGGTATGACGGAATGAGCAAGCCAAGTGCAGATGGATACATAACGCCTACTGGCGCCAATCATGGTGGTCATGCCTATGTATTGAATGGTGTTGACACTGCAAAGAAGGTAATTCGAATAAAAAATTCTTGGGGAAAATCTTGGGGCAAAAGTGGTCACGCATTCATTAAATTTGCAGATTTTGAAAAATTATTAAATGATGGTGGCGCGGCATGTATAGCATTTGAGAATAAAATGAAAGACATTCCGCTACTAGAACGCTTAAGTCCTCCGACGAGTGCATAATGAAAAAGCGCCCAAATGGGCGCTTTTTTCATTCTTGTCTTATTAATTTAGCTTTTATCTTACCTATTATAAGATTTTTCATGAATGACTTTATCTTGTCTGGTAATATGATATTAGAATTGTTTACATTTTCTATTAATAATTGACCAACTATTGATTTAGTTTTTTCATCTTTAATATCATTGATATTGTCAATCAATATGTAATTACGTGATACAAAGTGAGAGACCTTCTCTGTATATTTTTCACAATTATATTCATTCAATATTTCAGCTAAAATCTCTGCTGTTCGTGAATTTCCGAATGTGTGTGGATGTAAATTCATTATGATTCCTTAATGAAAATGGGGGCCATATGGCCCCCATTTTTATTTACAACATGGATATGATCTTTGGTACATCTGGGGAGAATCCAACAATATCCAACTGCTTAGGATCTTTTGGATCGGCAATTGTGAATCTTGTTGCAGATGTAGCACAGACCGCTAGACCAGAGTTCTTTCTAAACGCATTACGGTACTGCTGTAATGCCTGATGTGGGTGAATGTTCCCATCCCAAGTCTCTGAATCTGTGATAACAACGAACTTATCAACATCCAACTTGTTCCGTGAAGCATACAACATTGGAAGTGCACAGTCTGTTGATCCGAAACCATGACGATGTGCCTTGCGGATTGCGTCATCAAGCTTCGACTTGTAGGTGATGTCCAATTCAATAAACTTATGTGAGAAACCCATAATTAAAGAATTTTGATTCTGCTTATTGATAGCCATCGCCAATGCTACTGAAGCTTCCGCTGCTGAGAAGTTTGGAATACCAGCAACCATACTTCCCATCATGCTACCAGAGATGTCAACACCTAACAAATAACTTTCGTCAGTTGGTTCGATGTTGTCAAATGAATTGTAGAATGCATCTTGCAACACATCTACGATTCTTCTGTTAACAGCCCAGCTATTGGAGCCTCTTAAGCCCTGACCGCTTCCATAAATCTTGCTAGCGATCAAGATTGAGATAGGGTGAATTCTACTCTTCTTCAACCACTCTGCATCTGCCAGCTTGCTAGCAACTAGCTTTTCACTAGTTGACAACTTACCCAACAGGCCATTCGATGCCATAGTGCCCAAATTGCGAATAAGTGCGGTTGCAGGCATGTTTGGTAACATAGCATCCCAGACTTCAGGACTGTTCAAAAACTGCGTTGGGAGCGCTTCACGTGGCAAATTATACTGGTTAATCAACTTAACCACTTCCTTAACCGAAGAAGCTTTTGCTGCATGTAAATAACCATGCACAATTGCTGGCAATTCTGCCACATCAATGCCAGTATTCAATTTTGCAAACTTGAATAAGTTATTCTGAACTTCAGAATTAGCCTTCGCATGACAAAGGTGTAACACGTCATGATGTGTCCATCCATCACGTTGACGATACTTAACCAACTGGTAGGCTAGTTGATCATCAGACTTACTCTGATACCACGAGGACAATGCCCTACGCACAGATGAACCAAAACCACCACCCATCTGCTTATACTGATCAACGAATGAGAAGAAATCTGTTGATGTTCTGCATACCTTTGCCAAGTTAGCCAAAGCAGCCTTCTTCACTTCTGGATTACCATTCTTTACTGCAACAGCAAGTGCGAACACTGCTGGCGCATTCTTGATTGCCAAGCCCTTATCGGAGACTTCTGCAATACGCTCTACAACGCGTAGACCGTCAGTAACCAATAGTTTCAATAAAACTTCGGCGTTATCCGTTGTCATCTTATTGGCTGATACGTAGTAAGAGCCTGAATTTGATCCTAAGATCAAAAAGCGGTCTAACTGGTCCCAGACTGATGCGACGAAAGAATAGCCGCCAGCATTATTCTTTTCCTGATTTGTACCTATGATCTTCTGACTCTGTGGTGTCGAAGAGTTCTTGGATAAACTTGATAACTTTGCGTATGACATGATTATATCTCCTTTTTCGTCCTGATTAAACAGTCAATCTACTTTACATCTTAAATAAAGATCTTCTTCTTTATTCCGTTCACACTTGCAGTAATATACTTCTTCTTACTTTGCTTGTCAACACTTACTCTCGTTGGAGTTAGGTTCTTATTTTTAATGTTAACTACTCTACCATCATCGAAAGCATAAAAGTCTGTCTTTTCGATTCGTCTTGGTGAGCCTACATCTTTCCATGTGCGACCATTTACGATATCACCAATGGTTGACTTACCTACCATAAACTGTTCAGCTATTTCACTGTAAGAAAGACCAATAATAGCCTTTAACATGATCATTGGTATTTCATCTCTTGAAAGTACTGTGTTTGTTCTCATGATTTATTCCTTATCGCGTGAGTCAAACAATGATATTACAACCATCAATGATCTGTCAACCACATAGTATAAATATTAAAAAAGGCGATGATATGAAAAAGTATATAAAACGAGCAATTGCAGCCATTGTAATTATAACAGCTACATTATTTTTAAGCTATGTAGGCTATATGTTTATATTAATGAATAGTGTATTTCACTGATTGTTTAGTTGATTTAATATTTTAATGAATCTTCTCCATGAACTTCCATTAAGATGTTTATATCCTAATTCTTTCATGGCTTTAGGAACATCATGGTTATTATCGATCAATGATTGCGCGATTTGCTGATCTGAAAATTTCCTTTTAGCTTGTCCAAAATCGTAGTTTTTTTCACTTTCTTGTTTTTTTCTAGATTTTCTAGGTTTGCGTTGTTCTTTAGTTAATTTAACTTTACCCAAATGGTAGCCTTCTGGAATTTCCTCACCCTTGGCTATTTTAATATTATTTACACCATCATTACACCATCTAGTACCAAATTGTGAATTTTTTTCACCAGCTTGATTTATTTTTTGAAATTCACTCATTTTTTCTAATATTTTTTGTGAGTGTTTCTTTCCTTTGAAAGCCATCTTAAATTCTTCGCTTACTTTTCTGGAGCCATCTTTATGGGCCTGTCTATTTTTCTCTCCAATATTTTTATAAACTTCCTTCATTTTTTCTTTATATTCCGGCGTCTGAAGAATTGGACTTTCACGCATAGCGGCAGCGGCTCTTCTATTTTTTGCTTTTCTTTCTGGTACATTCAAGTTATATAAAGCTAAATCAAATCCTGCGCCACCGGGGTAAATGTTATACGTATTTTCATCAAGTATGAACTGAACATTGACTAATTCTTTTTCTTTTTTAAAAGCTTCTTCAGCAGAGGAAAATACAAATAGTATTTCTTTTTTGAAGTTTTCTTTTCCATATTTTATTATGTCAGGTTTCAAATTTGAACCTGACCCCAAATAACCGTCATCTATATTGGATGTTTTATGAACCCCGATATAGATTTTACCATTTATTATATTTGTTGTTTTGTATACCGTATAAACTTCCATAAAAACATTTCCTGTTCTATGTATTTATACGAATCTGTGGAGCAGAATCCGGGAATCGAACCCGGTTCTCTAGACTGGCAATCTAGGGCAACAACCAATATACCAATTCTGCGTTTGGCGGTTAAGGAGGGATTCGAACTCTCAAACCCATTGCTGGATCAAACAGCTTTCGAGGCTGTGTAGTGCGCCAATACTATAGCTTAACCAATTTGTTACTTTTCTATCTTTTTCAACTTCTCGTAATAGTGTGGATCTTCATTTAGGTGATCCAGTGCTATCTCTCTTGCTACATCCGATTTTGACGAATGCTCATGTTCAACCTTTATACCATGTTGCAATTGTGTTTGCAACCACGACAACTCTACTTTGAATTTTTTAGCTATCTGTTCTATCGATGGAGTTCTAACGTCTAAGAGTTTCATAATTCATACCATTTATCATTGTATATATGCATAAAATCGATCTATAATTTTGCCACTCCATTTAAGCATCATTTTTATTCGATCTTCAATTTATCCAACCACCACGATGAATAATTATAGAGTGCATATTTAATCTACATTTTTAGATACTTGGTCAGTATTACTCTCTTGTAATTTTTGTTGATGATTAAAAATCATCGCATCTAATTGTTGTTGTCGTGCGAATTCGAGTTCTTTCACTGTTGCAATCAGTGCAATATTATGATGATTGGCCAGTGCCAGTGGATCATACTTAAATATTTTAGTTAAAATTATTAGTAAAAATGCTTGACCGTAGTTTATGGTTCCAACTATTGATAGATTGAGTGTTGGAACCACTATATTCCAAATTAGTAATAACAAACCAGATTGAACTAACAATGTTATTATTATATTTTGTAATGACGCTAAAATGATCTTGATATTCATAAATTTATTAATTTATTAATTTATTAAGAAATGGTTTCATCTGGGTCGTACAGAGTGCCTAAGTAGGTCACAGCATCTGTATATGTGGAAAACGCTAGTGAATTATCTATTAACACGGTGTCACTGTCAATATCTAATAGATATTGAATTGATGTCTGAATCACATTTTGGTCATCCAAGTAAATCTTTATTTCTATAAATTTACATATGCCTTTATAAATGGAAAAAGTCTCACCATTCACATACCAAAAAGTGCTACCTATTAATAGCTCATAATCTACTATATCCATTAAATTATCCTAATTATATTAGTATTTATTAGATTAATCTGATATCAGTGATTTGATACATTGAGAATTCATTTTCACCATATTTTACTGATACAGATACGATACCATCTGCCACGTAGATGTTCTCTATCTTACCAATTCTACCCTCATCCACACCAGATAAAACTTCAATATTATTACCTGATGAATATGTAATTCCGTTTACTGTGTAACTTTTCATATTTTATCTCCTAGATTGTTTAGTAAAACTAATGTGGACTCAATCGAACGTAAAGATGCGGTCGAATAATCGCCATCATTAAAAGCCACGTAACTTTTCGTTAAGTGCCTTGCCCTTAGCAGTATAACATTGTTCATTTTTCTTATTTACCTTAAATAGTGATTCGTGTAACACGGTATAGAAACCTCCGATATTTACTTGCTTTCCCGGTTTTCCTGTTAACGTACAGGTTTTTATGGAAAATCCTTCATAAAGGTCAACGAGGTCGTTTATCATATCTAAACCTTCTTGTTTAAATGGCGTAGATACATAAGGCTGTTCGTTACGGTCGTAGCTAAAATATACGCGTAGTGATGTGAATTTCTGTTTGATTTGCAGATAATTTATTTTTGGCAAACCATAGTCTTTAACTATGGAATCAATAGTTTCAAGCAACTCTTCTACCAGCGCATACCAACCAACCGGTATGGAAACGTTAGTGCTGGTTTGTTTTAGCTTGTGTAATTTTGGATATTCCGTAATGTTTGTCATGCGCGTAACCATTCGATTGTATTGAGTGATGTGGATGTTACCATATCATTTACCGTAACGTCAAGTGGTAATATGGGCCGATTTTTTATAATGAGACTTTACATAAACTAAATTATATCTTGTATTCATTTCAATCCCATAAATTTCTTAAATATTTACAAAATAAATCTAGCCCTTCTTGGATTTTATTTTGATATTCATCATGTTTACGATGATTAAATTTACCGGTTTCTTTCCACACAGTCTCATGAAATCCGTCTGATTTTGATTCTTGTGCAAATGTAGTATCAAAATCTATGTTTGGTTTAACGTCCCAATAACAATCACCATTTGGTTCATTAATTATCTCTTCGAACGACCAAATCATTTTATCTAATATGATATTCCACTCATCTTCCGAATCGCTGAATGGTGGATTACTTTGTTTATAAAAGTCAAAACATAATTGAGTGGTGTAATCTTCAACAGTATTCAAAAATGAAGGCATATCCGCTGGTACACCATGCTTATTATAAGTCCTGAATTGCTTCAGCCATTCAAGAATTATCGGACCGACACTACCATTGAAATCCCATAGGTCATGATTTTCTATTTTAATAGAAAATGTTCTCTGTTTGCCAGTTTTCTTTGAATATTTACCTATGTTCACTTTCATTTAGATCATCTCTATAAGATTTCAATTTTATTACTTTGTATTCAGATCTCTAATGATTACTTCTGTTAAGTTTTCTGTTGTGCAAAAGTATAACTATTTTTAGTCAAAAATAATACATACTTTCTACCATTGTTAGAAGAGACACATTCAATACCAGTTATCGCAGATTCTGCCGTGGAGTATACTGGAGTTACACTATTCAATTCAACACCTTCCAGATATAGAAAGTCTTTTACTTTCTTACAAAGATCAAAATCATATTTACCATGAGATGAGATCAATTCATATATCCCATTCTTATTTTTTTCAAAAGTTTCTAACATTATATTCATTTATTTTCCTTTAATTTTCTAAGAATCTTTTTATGTTAAACTGATCTTCACGAATGAAAGTCCATCCAGCTTCTTGCGCCGCTTGAATGTCATTTGAGTTTCCAAAATGTGCCGGATCATTACCAATCATTATATATTCGTCTACTTTGATTGCATTCTTCAACTGTGTTAGAAACACAGTCTTTGATGTATACCCATAAAATTGACCTACAAATGAAACCATTTTGTTCCAGTTTGGAACAACTCTTACGAAATGTGACCAGTTACCGCAGATACCGACAATATGGCCAGCATCATACAATTGTTTAATACTAGATACTGATATAGGACCATTTGATATATCGAGAGTCTCATCAACATCAAATGCAAAGCATTTTTGTTTAAACCATTTAAATATTTCGCCAGTTGGCGGCAATAGTGGTTCAGTTGTTACTAATGGTCTTAAATGTCCCTTCTTAATTAAGAATTGAACACTTTCCTCATCCAATTCTCCAGATATATAAATATTGTCTGTTACGTACCAATTCATATTGCCATCGTCATGTGTAATTTTAAATAGCATCGCGGTCTATCATCCAGTCATACGGTAATTGTAGAATCACTTCACCGCTCTTCTTCAGAAAGATTTCAGTCTCTGATCGCGAGACATCGAACACTTTAGGCACTAATGCATCATATAGCGGGTCAAGATATCTAGTAGGCTTATTTACTAATTCTGATAAATCAGCGAACACTTCCAATGATATTGTCAGGTGAATATCTTCCATATCTTTCATGATCACAGTATATATCTTTTCATACGGTATGATTTCTTTTCCTTCAGAATCAGTTTTTATACGTACCCGTATTTTCAAAATATTAGATGCGAGTGTATTATCGCACTCCACTTCCACACCATTCTCTTTTAAGAGATCTACCACTAAATGTTTTTGATACTGATTTAATGTAACCAGAATTGTATCTTTCATTAACTTATTTCTCATCTTATTTGTGTCAATATACCAAATTAAAAAGGGAGTGTCAATGCGACACTCCCTTTCTTTTAACCATATGTAATTAATGATTACATCTCACAACCTTTCACACCACTGCAAGCCTGAGCACCCATTGTATCTATGTCAATCTCTTTTTGAGTTGTTACCAAACTCCAATTGATATTTCCACCAGTTCTAGTTAATGCTCTCTGCACTTTCTCCCATTTATGTAGATAGTGGACATCTTTCAAGCATTCTGAACACATTTGCAAATCTCCATTAAATTGACTATCTGCAAATTTTTTGAAGCGCTTGACAAAATCTCTCTTTGATGAGTTATTGTGATTTTCTTCAGAAATGTCTAAACCCATTCCCATAGAGGTGGATATAGCTAACCACAGATCATCATTAAATGCATCAAGTCCATGACATATTAACCCACTAGCAAACAATGCACCAGCACCATATTTCGCTATGATGGCATTTTCATCCAATACAGCCGCATTTGGAGCTTGTGCATAGTCTTTATCCCCAGACATTGGAATAAATGATATACCGGCGAACCATTGTTTATTCTCATAAACATAATTGATTACAGAATCCCAATCGTCTACTGTTATGGTGTTTGATACGTTGTGACGTAGTTTAGGATCAGTACATAGTTCAACATTAGTACCATTTTCCACCCAAAACTGTTGCGCCTTTTTCACATATTCTAATTGTTTTACACCTAATAATTCATTCTTGAATATATTATTATCTTTAGAAACAAATGGGAATGCTAAACAATAGTCACTTCTAGATGAACTCCACACTGACTCTTCCAACATTTCTGGGATTTCTTTCTTTATCAACTTTGCTATTTCACTCTCTTTATTCATTTGGATGTGACGAATATAATATTTGGAATGCTCTCCATGTATACCATTAGCCGTCTTAAGTAGTACAGAAGCTGAACCACTTGGTTTAACGCAACATACTCTGGCAGCTTGATTTATATTAAGCAATTTTGCCACTTTTTTGTTGGTTTCTTTAACAATTTCAGCACCTTTACGTAGCGTTTCTTCATCAAATAGTACTTGAGGGTTATTCATCCATCCAGTTATTGATACACCCAATAACGCCTCTCTTTCTACAATACGCCTCGTAGCGTCAGTTAAATATCTGAAATCTGTATAACCAGCTTGTATTGTTCCTATGATTGAAGCCGCCTTACAAGCTTCAAAGAATATTTTTTTTGAATCGCATAGTGAGCCATTTATTTCAGTCAGATTGCACATTTGAAATCCACTTTGCCCATCTTCCGTGACTGGTAGCATTCCAATTTCTACGCATCTACGCGCTACCAACCCTTCTGCAATCAAAGTTCTACGGTTATTTTCCTGTAAACAATATACATCTTGCTTACCAATATATTCAATATTAGAAACAGTAGACATTCTATTAATAGAATATAATGATTTAGTAGAATTTGAAATAGCTTCGTTTATTTTCATTATATCTTTATCGGCCAAAGATAAAACTGTTAAGGAATTTTTACATTCATTCTTACCGCCGATAATTAATCTGTATGCTTTTTTTGTGTTATATTCTTTATATTCTCTGTTTGAATCTGGTAATAGTGCCACACCAGCTTCTCTACCAATGTTTATTTTACTAAATAATCCCAATTCTTGTAAAACTAATTGACAATCTTTAATTATGTTTAATTCTGAAGAAGATAGTCGCAAGCTGACGCAATTTTTCTTTTTAGACCATTCGACATGACCATCAGCCCAAAATATTCCAGACATAAAACCAGCTTTAACATTTTTATTAGTTAAATGCAGCCATGACAAATCGTTTTTATCAGATATGTTATATAATTCTTTTCCTAAGATTCTCAATAACCTACTTTGTAGTGAAAACTTACTTTTATTCCCTATAGCTTCTGAAACATTTTTAATAAATTTTGGCATCATGATTGTATTATGGTGGATAAATTTAGAAATTTTATCATAATTATGAGTTATAGCTTCTTCTATATTTTTTTCAATGATATCTACATAATTTTTATTCTCATCACCCCATATTTCAATTTTAGCAGCATCGTCTGCTGTTAATCCGCCATCACCATATATCAATCCAAAAATATTACCTATTTTATAATCTAAAGAGTCTTTGTCTGGTATGAATATATCATTTACGCCTATCAATATTTCATCACCAATAACCAAATCTTCTAAATTTATCATTCCATTAGATGTCGCAAACGCATGGTTTCCAGTCGCTTCGACTTCTCTTCCACAACTCAGCGTTAATTTGAAAACATCAGCATTTTTTTGTGTTAGACCAACTTTAGTGGCTACATTTGTTGTAACACCTACGGAATTTAAATCTATGTCCCATACCTCTTCATCATTCTCAACACTGCCAATAACTCTATTATCTTGAACAATAGTAGGCGTAGTATCTATGAGATCATTAAAAGATCTCCAACCGTTATCTGTTAATATTTTTGTATTTCCAGTAAAACATGGATTATATGCGTGTTCTAAATTATCAGTTAAGATAAATCCGGGTTCTCCAAATTGTTTGATATATTCAGCTATTTCTTGTAGTTTTTCTAATGTTGCATCAGATCTTAAAAGAATAACAGAATTATTTGCTCGTGCGCGTTGAGGATTATCTACAAACCAGTTACCAGTCTTTGCCGCTAGCATATCAACATCGTCATGAGAAAATAATGCAATTGTTGCCGCTCTTCTCACACCACCACTGATAACTGCATCGGCAATATGCATCGCAATATCATATGCTTCTATGGTTTTAATAATCCCGGAGTTGTATGAAATTCTTGTTAATATTTCCTCACATATCGCTATGCATTTTCTAAGAGGTTCTGGCCCCGGAGCCTTAAACCCACCAGAAATTAGTGAACCTTTTGGTCTAATCTTAGAAAAATCGAAATAAACCTTTTTTCCAAAATATTTGGATGAAGCGGTTTGATCTTCAAAAAAAGATTCCATTAAAACTTGGATCGCATCGGCCCATCCTTCTATGGAATCTTCTATGGTAAATTGAACAGCGCGATTAGATCTCTGCCAAACTTTTGGCAATTTTTCAATATGGTGTTTTTGTATGGAGAATCCTACGCCAGCACCACATAATAATAAGTACATGTATTCTGAAAAGAATTGTATTCTATCAACATGTGAACTACTGCAATTGTATAGCTTGGCATTATGTTTTAATATTTGCTCCCCACCAAATTGTAATGATCTTTGAGCGCCTAGAACTAACTTATCATAGTACAGCTTTTGGGAGTATTGTAACAATTCTTCTAATTCTTTATTCCATATAGACTCATATTTTTGTCTATGCATGTTGCAAACTCTGTCCACACTTTCAACCCATGTTTCATATCTATTTTCATCTTGTAAAAATCTTGAATATGATTCGTAAAACTTTGTATCTGATGCTAATTGTCTGGTATCGTGTTTAATCATTTTTTAATTGTCTTCCTTAGTTTTGTAGTAGATGTATTTAGCGTATATTACACTTTCGGGGAGGTTTATCAGTATAATCAATCAGTTGCAGATGATTAAATTATAATCGTCTTTTTCTGTGAAAAAACTACACTTTATTGCGTAGAAATATGGAATATTATATACAATAATTTCACATTCTCTTTCTAATGCGGTGTGTAGATTGTCGTTGACGTAATCGTCTGCTAGCACAGTAGATAGAAGGGAAATAGCTTCGTTCTCAACCATTATATCCAACACCCCCAACATTGCGGATTTATAAGCCTCGGTGGTATTTTTTACGCTATTACAATATAAAAATTTATAACCATTAATTGGGAATACATAATATTTTTCCAAACCGTCGGCTTTGTCTTCTATAGTATTACAAAATATCGATCTATAAAAAATATTTGGATATATATTTGAAAAAGCATTATTAAATGCTTCCGCTAATGGAAATTCTTTGGCCTTTTTATGTCTGGCCTTTACTTTTATAAAGGGCTCTCTATGCGATGGAAGCATCTTATACATTGGGATGCCTTTACTATCTCTAATAAATTCAGAGCATTCGGTTTTAATAGTTGGAAATATCATTTTTTATACCTATAAATATTCAGACAAAGAATATCACAATGAGAGAATCAATTCAACAATTTTACGATAAAGTGTGTGGTAGACAGGTATTTGTAATTGCCGGTGGTCCTACAGTAGCCAACCAAGATTTATCACTCCTAAAGGGTAAGAAGATTATATGTATAAACAACGCATATAAATTAATACAAAATCCGACAGCATTATACTGGGCTGATGAGAATTGGGCGGCACAACATTTGGATGCTCTGATGGTGCATAAATGTGAACACCGATTTCATTCCAAATTCCATATATCAAAACAAGTAATAGATAAAGATATTAAGGGTGTTGGAAGATGTACACTCCTAAAACGAACAGCAGAATATGGCATAGACCCTGACGTTAACAATGTTTGTGGAAATAATGGTGGTGCTCAAGTGTTAAACTTATTATTGAACATGCAGGTTCGTGAAATAGTTTTGCTAGGCTACGATATGAAGCTTATTTCTAGTAAAAGCCATTGGCATTCTGGCCATGGATTACCAATTCGTCCGTCAGTATATTTTAATTTCATAGCATCTATAGAGTCAATGGCCCCATTTTTAGAAAGAGCCAAGGTAAATGTTATTAACACTTCGCCAAACAGTGATTTGAATTGTTTTACAAAATATAAACTAGAGGACGTTGTATAGTTTTTTACGTTCCACATAAATAGATAAAAATAGATTGAAACAAAATAAAATGATTCTATCCCATAAAATACATCTTAGTGTCAATAAAGAGCAACATGCGCGACTCATTCAAAGTGCCGGTTGCGCCAGATTTGCTTATAATTGGGCTTTGTCCGAATGGAATAAACAATATGAAGCTGGTGAAAAGCCATCTGCGTCAAAATTAAAAAAACAATTCAATGCTATCAAAGACAAAGAATTTCCATGGATTTATGATTCTCCAAAAGATGCAAATCAACAACCATTTACTAACTTACAAAAGGCTTTCAACAATTTTTTTAAAAATAAAACAAAATATCCAACATTTAAAAAGAAATATAGTAATGATTCATTTTATGTATCAAATGATCAATTTGCTGTTATGGATAATCAGATTAAACTACCACGAATTGGGAAGATTAAATTATCAGAGTCATTAAGATTTGATGGAAAAATCATGTCAGGTGTAGTTAGTAGGAAAGCCGACAAATGGTTCATATCAATTGCTGTTGAAATAGAAGATTATAAAAAAGATAGAATTTCAAATAACTCAATAGCTTTAGATTTTGGAATAAAAACATTCGCGTTTGATCAAAACGGTAATACCATTCATTCACCAAAACCATTGAAAAACAAATTAGAAAAACTTAAAAGATATCAGCGTGTATACTCAAGACGCAAAGATGGAAGTAAAAACAAAAAGAAACAAAGATTAAAAGTTGCAAGAATTCATAAGGAACTCAGTGACATCAGAAATGATTTCACACATAAATTTACAACTCAAATCTGTCGTGAAAACCAAACGATAATTATAGAAGATTTGAATTTGAAAAATTGGGGCAAGATGTTTGGTAAGTCAGGAATTGATGGTGGCGTGGGCGAAGCCCGACGCCAACTGAAATATAAATCATTGATTTATAACAATAATTTAGTCGTTATAAATAAATGGGCACCGACTTCTAAATCTTGTTCAAATTGTGGCTGTTATAAATCTGATCTTAAATTGAGTGATCGAATCTTTAAATGCCAAGATTGTGGTCACAAAATGGATAGAGATTGGAATGCAGCCAGAAACATATATGTCTCAGGAATGAGACAACTAGGGATGGCTTGTCCCGAAGTGACGCCTTTGGACATGGAACCGCTTTGTCAAAACAACGATGAAAGTTCCGTGGTTGAATTAGGAAAATTTATAAGGCAGGACGTTGTATGAACCGTGGAATAGAATGGGGTCGCGTCACTGAGCAACATGACAATATAATAATTGTATGTGGTGGCCGCAGTTTAAAAAACTTTAATTTTAATATATTGAAGGGGATGGGGATTATTATAGTTGTGAATAATTCTCACCCATTAGTTCCTTTTGCAGATTATTGGTTTACATTAGATATTGGCGGCGCTCCACCACCACCCAATACTTTTAAAGGTAAATTATATGCTGCTGTTCCACAAACATATGGTGTTCAAAGTCAAGTCAACACTCCGCAAAACTTAACATATCTACATAGATTAATTTCTCACAATGATCCAACTATTTCAAGTGAAAGTGCATACGTCACTGGATTATCAGAAGACACTGGGTGTATTAATACTGGAAATAGTGGTTTTGGGGCTTTTGGGTTAGCATATCACATGCAACCTAAAAAGATCCTATTATTAGGTATGGACGGTGACATCGGTTACCATTATACAGATAGCAAGAAGAATAGACAATTAACATATTTGCCGCTGCTAATGCGATCCACTGTAGATCAAATTAATAAAAGAGGTATAAAAGTTATTAATGGTAGTATTAATAGTAGTATAACAGCATACCCTAAATATTTATTACATCAAGCTCTGGACGAATTTAATAAATGAATAAAGTATTAGCAGATTGCGCGGAACGCATTGCCTCTCTACAAGGGGATGTTATAGATTTCAGAATAGGAACTGGCGACACGTTCATAAAATTGATAAAATGTACCAACAAATCTAAAAATATGGTTTGGGGGTTAGTCAATTATCAAGTGCTAAATGAACAATCTAGTGAACATGATAGTCGAGACTTCATACCAATTTTAAAAAAAAATATGCTCCCTAAACGTGATCTTGTAAATAAATTACACCACAATTTAATTTTACATAGAAAAAGATACACCGTATTAGAAAATACATCCTTTCAGAAGAATTTATTAGATGTTCCGAGTGAAGTCAAAATCAGTCTGGCATTTATTGATTTATATCAATATGTCCCAACGGCGTTGGCATTGAATTTCTTACATGACAGATTAGTTGAAAATGGTGTTATAATTGTTAACAATTTTAATGATTTTGATGACAACTCAGCAAATAAAGCAATTAAAGAATTTTTAACATATAACAAAACATGTTATCAAATATTACCATCACTAGAAAAAAACATATTAACTATTAAAAGAACTGCATTGGACACTAACCAATTATCTTTTAATAATAGCACTGGTCATATAGTTTCACAATCAATGGAAATTACATCTGAAAATGATTTACCAGAGGCAACTAGACCATTGACAATCGCATGCGTTCTTAAAAGTGGAGGGCAGGTATACGATTACAATTATGTTAATGCATTATCAAATGCTATAGCCAAACATGTAACGATACCATATACATTCACTTGTTTGACTGATAATCCAAGTAAATTTAATAGTAATGTGCATAAAATTATAAAATTAAAACACTCATTTCCAAAATGGTGGAGCAAGATTGAATTATTTAGACCAGAGATATTTGACGATACCTCGCAAGTTTTCTTTCTGGATTTAGACACCGTAATAACAAATAATATAAATGACATAGTCTCATACGATGGTGATTTTTGTGGATTAAGAGACTTTTATAAAGTAGTCACATTAGGTAGTGGTTTATTATCATGGAAACCAAATAAATGTCATCACATTTATAAACAGTTCTTGACCAAATGTGATTACGTTATGGCCAATACTCCAGAAGGTGATCAAAAGTGGATTGATAGTCAAATTAAACAAATGGACTATTTTCAAGATTTATATGGTAGGAAAATCATATCTTGGAAAAAAGATTGCTTAAATAACAACAAGATTTCAATACCTAAATCAGCGTCTATAGTATGCTTCCATGGGATTCCAAAACCACATGAAATAACGGATAGTACTATAGTTTCTAATTGGCAACCATATCTCTAAATATATAATAAAGAGAAAACATGGCTACTATAAATTATAAATGTTCTGTATGTAAAAAAGAAGTTGAATTATTAGAAAATTCAATAGGACTGAACGTGGTTGGCACATGTAGTCTAACTGACGGTTGCGCTGGTAAATTATTATTTCAAAAGCGCAATCCATACAATATCAGAGAATCTATAAGGTATTACAATGATGATTTGTTAGATTATGATCCACGTAATAAATTTTATAAACATGTGCAAAATAATAAAAACAACACATGGAAGGTCAATCACGATTTAAATAATCATCCAATTGTTGTTGTATTTGTTAAAACAAACAATTCAAATATTTTACAAAAATTAGATAACTCGTCATATTCTGTTTCATACACAAACGAAAACTCGTTAACAATATCTGATCTTCCTCAACAATTCACTGGAATTGCCCATTGCATTGCGCGAACGTCTTCTCCATCTTCATCAATAATCGCAACTCCAGAGACAGAATATTATCAAGTGACAACTGGTGGCACATTTACATTTGCAATACCTAAATTATTAACAAAATTTGATTATGCACCTACGGTAACGCCTACCCCGACTTTACCATTAGACTTATATAATTCTGGTGATATTAGATTAGAAATAGGTATAACAAGACCCAACGAAGAAGAAATTGTTTGTTCTGAAAAAGTGCCTGTAACTCAAATAAGCTCACCGTGGCTAAGTTGGAGCGAGGTAATCATAAGAAATAGAAGAAATTATTATATAAAAATGAAGAATCTATTAAACTTCACAACTTTTGATGATAGTAATTTACAATTTACTGATATTCCAAATGGTACGAAAATTAGGTTTATAAGAATAGATTATGGGACAGGAGTATATCAAACTATTCCGTCAAGAGGCGCATTTTTAATGCTAAGTAAGAAACCATATTCTTTAACTGATAAAAATCTAAAACAAGTTGTGGATTTGGGTGAAATAATAGACAGTAAATATTGGCATTTGACTTATAACAACGGGGAGGTCTACATAGAACTGGATGCGGTTGAAGGGACATACCCAGACATAAGGAAAGTGTCATAATGAATATCAGGTTTTCTAATGGTTTAATTTATTCATGGGATAAGAAGAATAACCCGTTAATATACAATAATGGGATAGTCTCAATCAAATTATATAACAAAAAACCAATAGTCGCATGTTTCGCACATGGTCAAAAAAACTATTATATAGAAGTAGCATCTGGCAATTGGCGAGTAGCTTCTAACAACAAGACTTGGTTGTTAGCCGTTTTAGATAATTTTACGGGTGAATTGTCTTTACAGACAACTACGACTAATCCGGGAAATTCTTATGGTGTAGAGTTTCCACTAACACCCATCATTGGCGACTATTTTTTTCACCATTTAGAAAATAGAATGTTTACATGGTCTGGGAGCAAATGGGTCAATATAATACAAGTCACTATAGGATCTATCGAGAATGGAAAAGTGTTCCCTGAAAATGTTGGGACACAAGTGGCTCTGAATAAAGTTGTGTCACCAGCTACTATAGTTAAAGATGAATCTAATTTACCAATATTGAGATTTACTGATAATGGTTATCACTATTTCTTAACTGATAAGGATGTCACCTAATGACCACTAAAACAAAAATAGATAATTTCAAATATGGTCAATTATATCATTATGTCGAAGCTGCTCAAAATATACCAGCATATAAATTAATATCATTAGATGTAAATGGTATGATAGTGCTTGCAGATAGCTCTACATATAAAGCTATTGGCATTTCAATAGCATCTGCTATATCTGGTGAGATGGTTAAGTTTATTACATCTGGACAAATAACAAATAATAATTGGATGTTAAATCTTCAGGTTAACACCCCCCTATTTTTATCCACATCTGGCAACTTTTCATCAAGTATATCATCTACGCATTTAATACAACGGATAGGTAAGGTCATTACGCCAAACACAATTGAAGTGGATTTCACCAATCACATCATATTGAACCCCACGGCAACACCTACAGTCACTCCTACAGTCACTCCTACAGTCACCCCATCTATTACGCCATCTGCGTAATTATGATTAATAGAACCGGAAAGAATACACTATTCATATAATTTGCGAAATAGCTGTTTAATGAATAAATAATATATATTTGGACCAAAAATAATGAAATTTTACAGTGATATAGAATTAATCAACGGATCAATATTAAACTTAAAAGTTGAAGAACTTGACACCCTTGACACCAACACAATAGACCCTAATCGCCTTGTGGTGTTTGACGGCGCATTATATTTTAATAACGGAGTTGGATACTATCCGTTGATGTTTGACAACGCATTTTCTGAAAATGCGCTTATAGTTTCATTAGGTGAAAACTGGTTAAATGAAAATCAATCTTTTAATCCAGTTCCTTTTAATGATTTAGATAATGTCAGCGATTTGGTCTCAACTGATAGCTTATTTAATGTTATTCAGCAATTAGATACCGCCATTTCTAACTTACAAATAGATTCTATATTCGAAATCTCTGATATAACGCAATCCAGTCCATTGGTCGAGGGGCAAGTTTTGGTCTATGGTGTAAGTTCTTTTTTTAATTTGGACTTGCAATCGGCCTTTGATTCTTATGTATCATATAATATTGCCGATGCAGCAGATTTTCATATAAACGGTACTATGTCTGATCTAGACATCGTCACGTGGAATGACACATCAAAAAAATTTAACAATACAAAAAGTTATTATACGTTTTCAAGTAATACGTTACAATCAAGCTATACATTATTACACAATTTAGGAAAACAATATTGTGTAGTTGAAGTGATAGATAAAACCACAAGTCTAAAGATACCTAGTGATCAATATAGTGTAGAATATTTTACTGAAAATATTCTAGAAGTAAATTTAAATACCGCAGCGATAGCTCACATAATAGTTTTTAGTCTAGCCTAAACTGTGTGGAGTCATTACATATTATACTATGTACTTTTCCATTTATGGCTATTTTCATAGTTTTCCAATTATCGTGTGTTTTGCAAGTTTTTTCAGCCAAATCATATGCATCTCTATTTAATGGGTATTTGATAGAGACCGCTATTAGGAATCCTAATAATGTTCCTATTAACATGGAAGACGCTATTATCTTGTATATTTGTTTCATAATTATTCTGAGAATGGGAATGTAACTTTAGAGTGACAATGATAATCTACCATCTTAAAACAGTCAATTGTGGCCCATGTCTCTAAATCGTCTAAAGACTTAATGGCTGGATCTATCCATATAGATGGAGCTTCAAATGGTTGACGTGCCATTTGAAGCATTATTCCTTCCATTTGGTCTTGATATATGTGGTTATTCCACGAAAAATGCGATAATTTTCCCGGCGATAAACCAGTAATCCTACACATTAACAATAACAACAACGAATATGACGCAATGTTGTAAGGAACTCCAAGCGGCGCGTCAGCACTACGCTGAATCATGCACAGGTGTAACTTATTACCTTCTATTCCAAACATGTATAAAAGGTGGCAAGGTGGTAATGCCATCAAATCCAATTCACCGGGATTCCAGTGAGACACTATCAGTCTACGATCATCTTTGCGCGCATTCAATCGCTCTACAACAGATTTTAATTGATCGACTGCTGATCCATCGGCGCGCTTCCAATCTCTTGCCTGAGCGCCGTATATTCTCCCCAAATCGTCCTCACCTTTTCTGTTCGGATTATCTAACCATTCTTGGGTCTTGTTTGCATTGGCATCCCATATCTTACAACCAACCGTTCTGAAATCTGCGGCATTTGTATAGCCACGAATAAAACCTAACAATTCAGCAGCAATTGGCCTAATGGCCATTTGTTTGGTTGTTAGAAGGGGGAATTTCCCAGTACTTAGATCATATTCTCTGAAATCACCAAATATAGTAACACATCTTTTTTTGGTTCTTTCATTGTTCTGAATGAAACCGCTATTAATTATTTTATTACATAGATCTATATAATTTTGATCAAATTGATTGAATATCTTCATTCTACATTATTCCATATTGATTGTGTTTTTAAAACATTCACAGCTTCTATTATTTTCTGACATTTCTTTAAAGAAAGCCAGTCATCCTCTCGTACCCCACTCTCCATGTCAATATAAACTGCGGACGGGCCGGATACTGCTTCTAGATCATAAATTATATTATTAATATTTTCAGGAGTTATTCCACCAGCATATCCTGTATAAAAATTTTGAAATGGTGATTCTAATTTTTTTATCTCACGCCCAACCCCGCCAGATGCGTCATACAACAATCTTATTTTAGTATGTTCTACGTTATTGTCATGATTCTTAATTATATAATCAATTAATTGACGCTTGCTTTTATTAACTTGAAAAATCAATTCTGGAATGCTAATCCAACGGCATGCGTTTATAGCCTTTTGTAATATCTGCGGAATATCTTCCTCATTTGTTAATGTAAAATTCAATTGGACTGCATCGAACACATTCCAATAGTCCATATTACCAAACACAGTTTCTAAAAACATATCGTTACAATTTAAGAATTTGTCAACACTTGATCCACAAAGATGTATGGATTTTGAGTATTGTGTATTACTGTTATACATTGCTGCGAAATCATCAAGTATTCTTCTCGGAGGGTATCTATTAGATTTTTTGGTTTCACTATATAATATTCCAAATTCTAACTTAACAGAAGATAGACTTGCAAGATTTTTTAGTTCTTGCAAGTCTGTCCGCTCGTCTATTCCCACGAATGATATCATCTCTATACTCATGTATTACATCTCCGTTAATTTCTTTATTTGTTCCAATCTTTCGCGGTACGCTAAGACTTCACGGTTAACTTCATTAATATTTCCGTATCTGATTTCAAAGCATTGGATCAACAATGTACGCAAATATACCCAATCAGGGCTGTGAGGGACTTTAGATTCCATATACAATTTCTGCAACAGTAATTCCTTTTGCTTGAACCATTCCTTTAATTCATCTAAAGTATACATCCCATTCTTTACAGATTTGATGATGTCTCCGTTCTTTTGAAGATCTAAATCATAATTTGTAAGAACGTCTTCACATTCTAATGCAAGGCGAACGACATGACTAGCGAATTTGACATCGTATGAATATTTTTCAACCAGTTCTTTACGTTTACCATTAGGTTCTTTTGTTTCAATTTTTTTCAATTGTGAGTGAGCATATCCTAAAAATTTATGCATACTCCCTTTATGTAAGAACTGATGTCTGTTAGTACGCATGTGGCGCCCAACTTCTGTTTGGGAAATTACACATCGTTCAGGCAAAAACAGGACATCCAATATGTTTGGATTATTTTCTGCGGCCAAGCTAAAGAATTTAACGATTGACATGATCGTAACATCATATTCACTATCATCTCGTTTAATGTGATGCTGATTCATCGTCTCAAAATATTCTGGTGCTGGGCCGAATCCCTTTATGTGTCCGATGCGGTGTGGAAATGCCATGTCTAGCGGGAGCATGCAGATACCATATACATCCAGATCGGACATATCGTTGTTTGCGGCATATGCAACACTACCAGTAATTCCTTCATAGACGATATCCGTCATAAATTCTTTTGATAGTTGTAGTTTACCTTCCTTGTGGAGTGACTTGATGATGCTCATAAATTTATTCCTTTTTCCAAGACCAGACAGAATTGCCGCAATCCCAAATCCTATCATACCCGTTGTTATTCATGTTTTCAACCTCAGTCAAATTTTCATCAAACTCTAATAGTTTATCTTTTAATTTATGCTTTTGAAATAACACTCTATTGAACAATGTACAATAGTCCATTGTATACCAATATGAAGGCTTAGTAAAGTGCGTAAATGAGAAACCTAATGTTTTATAAATATTCCCAGTAAATAAATGTCTATGGCAGTATGAAATTATTGATGACGGGTTGTTCTGACTTACAAAATATTTAAATAATTTACTAGCACCCCCAACAACATTTGTGTAATTTTTATTACAAAATCTTAATAATTCATATTCGTAGTTTTTGTTATATCTGGACTTCGAAAATGACATTAATGAAAGTAATTCATTCTGCTCATTGACTAATCCATAACATATTGAACTACCAGCATACCCCTGAATATGGTTTTGATTTAAAAATTCTATTTCTTGTCTTTTATCTATGTTTATTAAACTAAGACTTCTTGCATAAACGCTATTATTTTTCCCCAATAAATTTAGAATAATTGACTTACACGTTTCCTGCTTTTGTAACCAATCGTTTTCGAAGATATGTAGTAAATGTACACCTTTTTCTCGACATTTTGTAGTCTTATTTAAATGAAAGTTCTTATCCTTTCCCATGGATTCAGAATGCCAATAGCAACCATTATATTCAATAGCTATATTTTTATCTGGTAAATATATATCTAATTCATTTCCTATTAACGATCTATCTCTCTTGATTATTTCAGTATTTGTATGAGCTTTTATGAAGTCGAAAATTGAATTTTCTCCTATAGATGTGTAGTGTTGTTTTAATGGTAAATTATATTTTTTAAACAATCTACTAATTTGAAGCCCAGTGACACCAATATGTTTTCCTATTTCATTAGTATTCAAGGTTTCATTTAATTTTAATAATAATCCTATATCATTTATATCCTTAATTGTTTGTTCTGACATATGGCGCTGTTGATATGATGTTCTACCATATTTTTCTAAATTTGTTTTTTTTATTTTATCTCTAATGACGCTTGAACATGTTGGAGATATCCCACCATATTTAATAATATTAGTTAATTTGACTTTTTCTTTCGTTTCATGTAATGACTGTGGATACTCTACTCCATATTTTTCCAAATTACTTTGCTTTATTTTATCCTTAATGATATCACTCTGGAATACATTTTCACTACCATAACGCTCCAAATTACTTTTCTTTATTTTATCTTTAATGTCTTCATTTTCAAATACATTTTCCACACCCCACCGTTCTAAATTACTCTGTTTTATTTTATCTTTAACTACTTGTGAATGAAATTGACTCTCCACTCCATATATCTTTAAAAAGGTCTGTTTGGCTTTTTCTCTAGATTTTTTAGAATTATGAACCCCCTTACATTTAGGACTACAATAATAATTCCATCTATTTTTTCTATCATTATATTCAGTTACATCATTGTTACAGTCATCATTCTGACATTTAGGATAACCTAATGCCAATAAAGAATCTTTTAATTTCTTTTTTTCTTCAGATGACAACCAATTTTTTCTAGGCATTTACATAGTCCTTTTTAACTATTTAGTATTTTGGTAATGGTGGATCATAATTTACACATCTTTTATTGAAAATGCAACACTGTTTTCATAGATAAATAGTAATTATCTACATGGAGCTTTAAATGAACAATGATTATATACCTGTACAGATGATGGGTACTGTAAAAATATATGACACACATACAAAAGAAATATTATGTCATAAGAGAAATGCGCTACATCCACAGAATATGTCTAGGATCATAGCAAGGGCATTAGCAAGAGAGCAAAATTCATATATCTACAGAATGGCGTTTGGTAATGGGGGTAGTTATATTGATGCTGTTGCCAACATAATATTTAATCCACCAAATACAGGCGAAACTGACGGTTGGCAATCTCGGCTGTACAATGAAACATATTCTGAAATAGTCGATGAAGATAATGTAAATTTTAAACAAGACCCCGGCTCATGTGATAGTTCAAATTGTCGTTTGGGTGGTGGTGCATCACCACTTGATGATCCATCCAATGGTGGTGTTGAATCGGTCGAAGTTGGTGTAAAATCTAATGTTGTTATAACTGTAGTTTTAAATGAAAATGAGCCTTCTGGCCAAGTTTTAACCGATGATCTTGGTGTTGTTGTGGATGATTATGAAAAATGCTTCTTATTTGATGAAATCGGTCTTTATAGCCCCGGTCTTCCGGCACGACATACCAATGGCTATGCAAACGTGGATGTTAATAATAAGACATCATCTGATACCGCCGCTTTAAGCGTATCAACCGCATATAATTTAGAAATATCTGTTGATAGCGTAAACTACTCTTGTGTGATAACTACTCCAGCGTCTGGTACTGGTTCTGGTGGCGAGATTACATACGGAGATCTATGCGAAGGTATTAATGATGGCTCTTGGATAACAAGTGGCACTGATATCAGTACTTTAGTATATATTTATATAACTGATAATTCTGAAGGGGCGTATCCATCAATCATAAACAAGCAAAGCTATGGTTATTTGACATTCCAGAGCAGAACCACTGGTATAAACTCCACCGTCTCTTTGACCTGTACCCCAGTTGTCGGTGATTTTTTCTATACATTAACAGGAAATGATTGTGCTGATTGTAACATTACTTCAGCTTCGGGTGTAAATGCTGGCGTGCAAAATGATCCCGTAGTACCGGATAATGAGCGCGAAAGATTACTCACACATTTCGTTTTTAGTCCTATATTGAAGAGCGCTGATCGTAGTATAACTATAGAGTATACGTTAACTGTTTCAGTTAGCCAATCATCGGATTCTGAAGTATTTCAAGAAATAACATAAATGAAATTAATAGATGTATTGTCCGTAAAAAGCTTATAATCTCGGTAAGTCCTCATATATAGTATAATATGAGGACATTTTTATGGCAAGATTGGATTTTTTATTATCAAATGATGTAATAGCATTTTACTGGATGGGTTTTTTATTAGCTGATGGAACGTTTAGTCATTATGACAAGCAAAGTGGTCTGGCTACAAGCTTACATGCCGAATTATCCATACATGATTTACCACATTTACAAAAATTGGCTTCATTGTTAGAAGTTGAAATTAAACATTTAAAACCTAGAACGGAATCGTATAGCGAATCCACACAATTGGTTTATATCGGAAAAGCTGATAAAAAAATTATTCCTCTCATATGTCATAAATTTGATATAAAACAACAAAAGACTTATAATCCACCAGACTTCTCAAAATATCAATTCTCAAATGATCAAATATTGTCATTAATAATAGGATATATTGACGGCGATGGTTGTATTTCTATGATAAGCCCAGCACCGAACTTAAAATATATCATACGAATAAACACTCATATTAGTTGGAAACATAATTTACTTTTTATTAACAATTTCATACATAAAAAATATAATTGTTTACAGACAAATAACGTCAATACTACTAAAAGAGGATTTACTGATCTTAGTATAAGTAAACAAAAATTATTAAAATATATGAAACATTTCATAGAACAAAATAATTTACCAGTACTTTCTAGAAAATGGGATGTATTAACAAGTCTAGATTACACTAGTATGAGCCAACGACAAACCACATATACCTCAAAGGCGTGTAAACCAGTTACAATAAATAATATGACATTTAACTCTATTTCAGAGGCTGCAAGATATTTCAATTGTACTAATCCAACTATAAAAAGAATGTGTAAAATTAATTAGTATAGTGTCTATTTTCTCGTCTTGATTTTCCATCATAAAAATATTTTCTATCATGATAAATTGGCGCGGCCATTAATGTGCCAACGATTAATTTATTCTCCATCATAAACATTTTTGCTTGACTCATTAATGTCTGCTCATATAAATGATCATATACTATTTCTAGAAACACCTGTCTATTACCTCTCTTACAAAATAAAATAGGCCAATTACAGTAATGAAAATGTCCAACCGCATATGCAATATTATCATATATACCAAGATAATCTACTTTAGATTTCCAACACAAATCTTGATTATCATATTTTTTTGGAAAGAATTCTTCTTTTTTATTTTTAGGTAAATTTTTATAAGACCAATCATATATACTATTTCCAAAAAATTCAATAATAGTCAGTTTTAAATAATCTAAATCATTATCTTGTAATATTTTTATTGATTTATCAAATAGATTTGGAATGTGTCGAATAAATCCATCTTTTATTTGTGTCGTTTCTTTTGGGTCAACAAATAAAAAATCTTCTTCGAAAAATACGTAATAATCATGCTGACTATCATTGAAATGGGTTGCACATAATTGCCGGGCATCTTGAATGCCTATATTCTTACCCTCGTGTATGACTTCAAAATCATACAATTTAAAAAGCTCGTTATATATTTTAATACATTGTTCATCAGTAGAATTATTTATTACATATTTTTTATGTTTTAAAAAATCTTGTGGATATACATCTTGAAAAGATTTTACCCACATTTCAAATTGCTTGGGGGTATTGTAAGTTAAGCTGTAAATTGCCAATTCAGTAGCTGTAGACTTAATTTCTTCCTGATTTTTTGTATCTTCAAAAAATTTATATACAAGACCATTACCATCAATCATTCTTACATTGCACAATTCTGGGTGTCTATAAGTTATCAATGTGAAAACGCTTTCCTCAGTACCCATTAATCCTTCACCTAGCGTGGATGCGAGCAATTGATAGTAGATATTATTGATTTGTTCTATATGATATCTATCGCCTCCAAAAAATCCTCCCCTAGCAACATATGTGGTATCCGTACCAGCATATCTATTCATTCCTGATTTTGTGAAACCATGCACTTCAGTCTGTCCGTCATATGGAAAACAAACATACAACATTTTATTCAAATGTTTGATCAGCTTCTTTTCAAAATCAAAATAAACGGTTTCATTAAAGTATTGATCTAAATTTACAGTATTCGCTAATCCACTATCAATCCAACAAAAGTAGTGAGTTTTGAAATGATTGAATATGGACGAATCATTCAACATGAACTGCTTTTGCATTGTAATCAAATTATAATGCTTTAATTTTGCTTGTGGTGATTGTGCTAACCACCCGGCCTGATTAAACCATTTTTGATTATTGCGAATACTATCAACTTGTTTAGTAAACGGGAATGTCTCTAAATCTTCTAAAGTTTTATTGATTATTTTTATATTTTCTGTCTTATGTGACTCTATAAATTCATTTAGAGAACGATCACAATAAACAACTAAATTAATATGTTTATACTTTAATAATTTCGAGAAGCATTCTTTGTAATGCTCAAACGATCTAGAAAATCCGCTCTCTAGCCCGCCTCTTCCAATATCAAATAGTGCTGTTACAAATGATATATTTGATTTTTTCATGTGGTAAGTATTCCAGTTTGCATGTATTTATGATTGAAAAATGGTTATGCGGTTGAATAAAAATCAGCTAATTTAAATGTTTTGTCAACGTTAAAAGGACCATTATCATGTATTATACATGGGGTGTGTTTGACAAAACCTTGAAATTTATTATCATTAATTATCAATAACTCTTTTGATTCATGAGTACTGAAAAACAAATCTCTATTATGATCTAGTTGAATGTTAGCACTTTTAGTTAAGTATAGTCTAGACCATGCGCCTTGGTCTTCTTGGACATCATATCTACCATGAATAATCATTTTATCTAGTGCATCTATAATTGCATCACGTTTTCCAATGTATGTGCCAGAATTTAAGAAAGGCGTATCTAATCCACTCGTATTATATAAATGAGTATACTGTGTATTTGGCCATAAACTACGCTCTGCGCCCATCACTATGTCGCTTGAAAATGTTTCAAACTTTTCCATTATATCATTTTTATTTGTCACAATTCCAGTATCTAAAGCATCCATAAATAAGATGTAGTCATTATTTACTATATTTTTTATTATATTTTCTCTTAATTTAACTATTTTATAATAAAATAATTTAGAATAATAGTCATTTTCATTATTACAAAAATCTTTATAATTCTGGTCTTTATCACTGTTGTCTCTAAAAACTTTTATCTGGTCTTCACTAAAACTCTTTCTTGCGGATTTATAGAATATTGGTTGTGCATGATCTGGATAATTATATAACACTGTTACTAAAAATAAGTTGCTCATTATTATACCTCATAAAATGTTTGCTGCTTGTTGCTATAAAATATGAAAACGTCTCCGAGTGTTTGTCGTATATGAAACTTTATGCCCGCATCTAATGCCGCCATTCCAATTTCCAAACCCTCAGCATATGCCATTCCTTTTTCTTCCGTACATTTCTTTTCTAACGCTGCCCAAAAAGCGATAAATCTGTTTAATTTATCAGTCTTTTTAAAAATCAAATACTGCTCATTTACTAATTGGCACTGATCATATTTTTCAGTCTTATCCAAACCGTAAAATACTATTTTTTCCATAGGTAAAAATGTTCTACCAGTTTTTTCATGTATTAAAAGCCTGCCCCTACCAGCTATACCATCACAGTCCAAGTGTAGCATTTCGGTAATACATGATTCAAACTTATTAAGACTTGCGTTAAATTTTAATAGCCAATCACAATCAATATATGCAATGTAATCACACGTTTCCATATTTGCAAAACTTATTGGAACGTATTTTAAATTATAATTGAAATTTCTTATGCTATCTACCAAATTACTAGTTAAAGTGAATGATTCGTCTAATTTTTTAATAATTAATCTTTCATCCATCATATTTTCAAAATAACTCGGATTGTCTGTAACTACCAATAACCTACTATTTGTCTTTTTTTGTATCGTCTTAAATAAGTTTTGAGCGTAACCATTATACTCATTACCCACAGCTAACGTACAAAATAATATATTATATTGCATTAATTTATGATCCTGTCGAAAAATTCTATTATTCTATCAGAATTGTAGTATATTGGTAATTTATTATTATGGAAATATGGTTGTGCTAACATTTTCTTACATTTAGATTCATTCATATCCAATGATTTTACAAATTCACCGACATCTTCAAATGAGGGGAACTCGTGACAGTTAACAAAGCTATCCGGATTAAAATCGTCCGTTATACATACATTACCATAAAACAAAGGAATCGTATTTGCCGCAAATGCGTGTATTATTTTCTCTTGTGTCAATTTTGGTGTATTTGTATATTGAAATGCTATATTAAATTTACAGTCCTTAAAGAAGTCTATCTTACTTCTATAAGTTAAACCGTCTATTCTTCCAAAATACTCTCTTCTGAGATATGGATATTTTATTGGCTTTTCATGTTCTGCTACGGTTGGTCGCCATGGTCCCGAACTTTTGATTGGTTTATATTTTTGTAATACATCAAACAACCTACCACGATCAGCGTTGTCACTGGCTTGTACAACAGAACAGAACTTTTTATATTGCGCGAATATTTCATCAACATTTTTCTCCCTGGTCAGCCAAGAAAATGGTTCATCAAATATTCTACTCTCATCATATAAAACCCAAGTGTCTAACACATATGTTGGGAATTTTAAATATCTTGGATGGTCTATGTCACAAAACCCTAACGCAAAGTGATTCGGAGTGTTTACTATACTGCGATATGAACCCTCGTTGAACAATTCACCTGTTATAAATACGCGCTTAACATGATCTTTATATTGATCAATTTTTAAATTGTTCCCACCAGTATAATAGTCAAAATTTCCACCTTCATTGTGGAAGTTAGTATAGAAAACAATATCTGGATCTTCTGCGTCTACAATTACATTATATTTTTTAGATAGCACCCATTTAAAATAATTCATCCACGAAAACATTGAATCTGTTGGAAAATTAGTTCTACTTATTTTTATAGTTTTCATTTACTTCCTTTTAAAGAATTGTAGCCAATTGTGATATCACAGAAAAGTAATTCCTGTGCCAGTAATATGCCCTATAAGAGAAATATCTATTTTATTTTCTAATCCATTCCAGAATGTCGTCATCGCATCATTTAAATGGATATCATCCCAAACAACAAATCCCTTGTAGCCGATTTCTTTCAAATGATTATAAAATTGTTTTTCGAATATCCCATCATGCATAGTATCAACAACTATGAATGCTGCTGACAATAACAAATCTACATATCTATTAGACAACGCATTGTCTATATGGAATACGCCATCATACATCTCTTCTATTTTATCATATGTGTGAAATCTACTAACATCGAATGATACAATTATATTATTATTTGTTGATAACGCTACATGACTAGCGCCATAAAACGCACCAACTTCAACTATGGTAGAACTAGAATATTGTGAAGATAGTTTCCTCAATAACCTATAGTGTTCTGCCCCAGATTTTAATTTAAAATATTCAGAAGGAACACCAATTTGATTTAATTTATTAAAATCATCTTCCATATTAATGGAATCTAATTCTGATTTTAACTGTTCCAACGTTGTCATATCTGGAAACAGTCTTTTATATTCATCAAATGAATTATCATTTTCCACACTGATTCTCTTTTTGCATACCCATACGACTTTGTCAAAAGCGTCTTGATTATAATTAACTAAATTATATAATTTAGATACATTTGTAATGTGTTTTTCTTCTATTTCACACCAGTCCCATATCTTATTCAAATAATTTTGTTGAAAATTATCATAAGTATCAACATAATCATGAGCCATTATGAAATCACCAACTTTTAAAAATTTTGAAAGGATTGCGAATTCACCTTTCTTATAACCACCGTCACATAACACTAAAGTGACACCGGGGGACTGGATATATTGTTTTATAAATGTTTCATCTTCTAAATCAGTATATGAATGAGTGAATATATTTTGTATCCTGATATCAATATTAGCCGCCCTAAGTTCAGGATAATATGAGCGATTTTCAATATCATATGTTATTATTGTAGATTCACTCAATCCTAACGCATTTAAATGATCTCGTATGCTTAATATTAGACCTCCACATGCTGTCCCTATTTCTAGTATTCTAGCTGGACGAATGTCCGCTAAAAAATCATAAAATACCGTAATGGCATCTCTATGTTGTTGGGCGGTATATCCCCTGTAAAGCGTATTACCAGTTACTGGTAAATCATTATTCATATAAAAATTCCTGTATAATTCGCCATCATATCATTTTTAAATAGATTCTTCTATTCTATTTAACCAGCCATGGGTTCTGCTATGCGGCCACACAATATAAGTTCTTGGATCATAGTTAGATACAAAAGACATATTAAATTTGAATCGATTCAAATTCATTTTTAAATATTTACTTATTTCTTTTGAATTTAGATCTTTTCTATATATTTCCTTTCCGTTTGCGTCATTAATTGCTAATACCCAGCAATCATAATCATCTAATAATTGTTTAGTCCCATCTGTATTAATTAGTTTAACTTTATCGAGATCCATATCTATTTTAACATGATGTCTCTTTGCAGGACGCATATTTTCTATTACGGTTTTATGTTCATCACAATGACGTGTCACTCTATGTAGCCATCCTTTCGATGCACTATGTGGTTGAATTGCATAAGACGCTGGATAATCGTTAGATAAGAATATAAGACGATAATCTACCCATTCTACTTCTCCAGAAGTATATTTCTGTATATCATTAGGCAATAAATCCTTTCTGTGTATTTCCTTTCCATTTACGTCATAAGCTGCAACCATCCAACAATTATAATCATTTAAAAATACCTTTTCACCCAATTCGTTAGTATGTTTTAGGTCATTCACATGTACGCAAATGTGTATATCTCTTGAGCCGCACAATTCAGATTCCCATTCGTCCTGAGATTTATTAATATCCACTGGTAATACAGGTGTCAGCTTTGCTAGGGCGTCTTTATGAACTGCTCTCTTTTTAAAGGAGAGACCAGCATATCTCTCATATTCAGATAGAGATCTCACCGTTCCGAACCCATATTTTCCAAATTGTATTTGATTTGGATCTTCTCCATCCATTCCAAATAATATTCTATTTCTCTTATGACATTTATTATTGCGCTCAACCCAATGCATGTCGGTTTTGCCTTTCTCTTTTAAAGATTGTGTGTGATCGTCCCACACCTTGGTTCTACCTTTACGTGTATATTCGTGCCAGCATATTAAGCGATGCGGATGGTATAAGTCATATCCATGTGTAAATGCTCTTGCAGCAATTGAAATCTCTTCTCCATGGAAAAAATAATCTGGATCATGCTGAACGTCTACCGCAAATGAACCATCAGCAAAGGCAAAATGTCCAGAGTAAAATCTAGACAATATGGGTTCTGATAATTCTTTCCACTCATCAATAGATGCTGGTATAAAAAATACTGCACCTTCTGGTATAAATCTATCGAAATTCATCTTCCATGGAACATTAACCCTACCATTAGGGTCGTTTTCTGGATCATATGATGAGACGTATGCGGTTAATACTGGTTTTTGTGACTTATTTCTTAATCCTTCTAACATTGTGATAACTTCTGTATCCCAATTTTCGACAAATCTATGATGAGAGTCTAATTGTAAAGTATAAGTTTCGTCATGATACAATTGTTGAATTAGATTTCTAGCCCAACATGCACCCTTACTTTTTTCATAGGGCACATCTATTAATATTATTGTCGCAAAAGATTTGGATAATGTGATGGTATTGAATCCGTTTACCGCTTGATTGTTTTCGATTATACCATCTAATGCGTATCCGTGTTTAAAAAAATCTTCAAGCGATTGTTCATTTCCATGTTGCCAATTCACAACCAAATGTAAATTATGTGGTGCTGACGACTTGTCTATTATATCATTTAAAGTTGGTACTAATTCTGGATCGCGATATGATGCTATCTGTACAAATATTGTGGCTGAATCACTTATCATGTATAAATACCCTATATGTTCGTCATATTTATTAGAGCAAAAGTCACGAGTACCATGAACAGGGGATAAAAATGGATGTTTTTTTGATAGAAGAATTTACAAAAACGCATAAGCTTGAAAATATTGAGACTGAGGCGGATCTTGAAAAAAATATAAAATATATTGTAGCTAATGTAAGTGTTCATAAGTTGAATTCCAGAGGTAATGAAAAAGATCTAGTTAAATTGAAGTTAATAGATATTATAACCCAAAAAACATCGTTCTTATGTGATACTGCATCACTTAGACAACGAGTGTGGCATATCTTAAATGATGTATACCATATACCAAAATGTAGGCAGTGTGGCTCTATCGTATCATTTTCTGAATCACGAATGAGATATAACTATTTCTGTTCTATCAAGTGTAGTAAAATGAATCCAGAAGAGAAGCAAAAAGTTGCAAAAGTGTTATTAAGTCGTTATGGTTCGGATAATCCAGCGAAGGTAAAAGAATTTATTAAAAAGGCTCAAGATACTTCGTTACTTCGTTATGGAGCAAAACACGCTTCACAAACAGAGTTATTTAAAAATAAAACAAAAGAGACTAATATAATTAAATATGGCGCCCCAACCAAGAAACAGGCTCATCTAATCGATCAAATTGATAATTATCAAAATCCTATATGGTTAATAGATCAAAATACAAATCTTAAAAAATCTATAATCGAAATATCAAATGATATTGGCGTGTCCCCCACTGCAATAGGAGTTAATTTTAAAAAACATAATATAGAAGTTAAACAATATTATCAATCTATATCTGAAAAACATTTATGCGATTTTATTGCCAACTTACTACCTATAGAAACAAAAACAAAAAAGATTATATATCCATATGAACTTGACATCTTTATTCCAGATAAGAATATTGCTATAGAATATAATGGGTTATATTGGCATTCAGATGCAAATCAAAGGATTGATAAATGGTACCATAAGATGAAATATGATTTGTGCAAAAGTAAAGGTATTCGATTAATCACTATTTTTGAAAATGAATGGACTGAAAACACAGATTTAATAAAAAACAAACTATTATCGATTTTAAATCTAAGTAATGACAAGAAAGTATTTGCTAGAAAAGTTAACATACGAAGTATAGATAGTCAGGCTAAAGCAGAATTTTTCAATACATACCATATTCAGGGTAATGGCCCAAGCTCCATAAATTATGGTGCATACATGGATGACGATTTGGTTGCTGTGATGGGATTTATAAGACATGAAAAATGCTTCATATTGAACAGATACGCCTCGTCATGTAATGTTGTTGGCGGTTTTACTAAACTACTGACCCACTTCGAAAGACATTATAATCACCCGAAAATAATAACTTTTGCAGATCTACGATGGAGTGATGGTGCATTATACTTAAATTCTGGATTCAAAATGGATGCTTTATTGCCCCCGGACTACTATTGGATTCGGGCAAAAAAATTATGGCATAAATTTAATTGGAGACACACCACCGGGCTGAAACAATTGAAAAATTATAACCCAAGTCTTTCCGAATCTGAAAATATGTATAATCATGGCTATAATAAAATATATGATTGTGGAAAGATTAGGTTTATAAAAAATTGACATCACTAAAAATAAAAACGGGGTAAAAACATCTTACCCCGTCTGGTTTACTGCTATTTACGCTTCAATTATTCTTTTGGTGTCGCTGGGCGCCCGCTTTTTGCTGGTGTTTGTGCTGGCGACACTGGTGGACTTGGATTAACACCAAGCTCTTCAGCGAAGGATGCTGTGCGAACGCCAGTTCCTTTGCCGGGTGGGATTATCTTTCCAGATGCTAATCTATTCATGACTAATTGATGATACGTTTCCAACGCATTGCAACCATTCTGTAATGTAACTTGACTTAACAAATCCCATAGCGGATAATTACTAGCGTCTCTGCGTCTCAAAATTTTAAGAAAACGGTTTCTGTCTATTGGGTCCAAGTCAGAAGTCTTTATAAAATAGATATCTCCGTTATAAGGGTTTTCCTTAATAACCAATATTTCATGGATAACCCCATCTTTCTTTAAATCTATATTTCTCACATGTTGATATTTTGCCATTTCCTTTCTCCTATATTAAAGGTTTTTAATATTTATGAATAAAAAAAATGACTGTTCCAAGCTAAAAAGAGCTTATATGATTCCTGTGGCTATTCATGACGGTACACCATTTATAATGGTTATGCGACCATCCAATAAACAATTTGGAGGTATTATGTATCAAATCGCTAAAGGTAGAATAGACGCTGGGGAAACTAGTAAACAGGCGGCTATTAGAGAATGTAGTGAAGAACTTGGTATTAATATTTCAACGGAGATTGAATCTCTTGGTTATTATTTTAATAATACGAGTGAAGTATTTTTCTCTATAGTCAAAAATTGTGAGCAGGATCATGCACCTTGCTTTGAAACAATTCATACAGCTTGGCTTACTATACCAGAATTCTTGACTATCGGTAGGGATATTCAAAAAATAATAATAACGGATTTACGTAATAGGCTGACCAGTATAATAGATATCTAAATCCATTATTAGTTCATATACGTTTTCACAAACATAATCTCCATATTCACCTTCCAACCATTTTTCGCAATTTCTTGATATGGCACGTTTCATTTCTAGTGTGTCATCTTCAGCATTATCCAACGCATATAGTTTTATTATTTTAAATCTATGCTCTCTTGAATAATATTTCAAACTATTGATACCAACATTTGTAATGTCTATTCTAAACACATTATGTGGCATATATTCGTAGTGTGCAATGAATATAAATTTTTGACTTTGTTGTTCTGTCTCTAGATGTGCTATTGTACTTCCACCTAAAAATTCTCTCCATGAGATCCAATCATGCCTATAAACAACATCAGGTCTAGATGGCACGTCTTTAACTTTTTTTCCACTTTTACAAAGCTCAAACCATTCATCTCTAATCTTAATTCCTAAAGATTGGGCATATATCTTAGCTTCTTCATATGGTCTATATCTAGTCAATCTCGCTCTTGCATCGTAAAAATTTTTATTATCTGTTCTAAGGAAATAGTTCCAACCCTTCCATTCATCTTTATAAAATGCTGACGGATCTGCTGGAACTCTTGCTGGTTTATTCAATTTAAACCATTTCTTAAACATCCATGCGGATGATATGAGTTCATTATACATTAATTCTCTAGCATCTTCAAAGCTTAAAAAAGTTAATTTTGGTTTCTCTCTTCTAACCCTCTTTAATTTTTTCTTCTTTACGATTGGTTTTATTTTTTTCTTTTTTAGTTTTAATTTTGGCTTTGGTATGTACTCTCGCTTCTTTCTTGGTTTTCTTAATGCAGGGTCGAGCTTTGGTCTACCAACAGGTCTTCCGGTCTTTATCCAACGTGGTGTTACTGTCACTTCTTTTTTTGGGCGACCTCTAGGTCTCTTTGGAACATCGACTAGAGGCGGATCTTTTTTTGGGCGACCTCTAGGTCTCTTTTCAGTTTTATCGTCATTTACCATAAATATTTACCATGGATATAAGAAAAATTTCATTACTTTTAGCTGAAGCTGTAGATGCTTGGCGTATAGTACCAAGAATAGTTTTGGTTTCTTACGCTTGGTTAGTCTATCAGCTATATTTATGGTACACAAAAATACCTACATATGTACAAGAACAATGCAATTCAGATGTGTTGCAAACTCTTGTGTCAGCCGGTATAGAACTAGATAAAGCGAAGAATCTAGCATGTAGTGTAATGGATGTTGTAGGAGGCCCAACAGCAGCCCAGTCGGCGTTTGTAACCACTATCATAGGATTGTCCACTGGTATATTCGGTTTATATACAGCTACTGGTAGACGTTGGGATGGAAGTAATCCACAACAACCAATTAATAACGTAACTATTGTTCAGCCGCCAGTAACTCCACAAGAAGTTGTTTCTCCACCGACAAATGTTGATACTGGACCAAAGCCTTAAGTAATTAAGTTCTTATGTCCTACCAATACATCAGAGAATTGATCCACAGCCTCTGTGATACTAAATAATCGCATCCTATTACAATAGCGCATAAATTCTATCATATTATATTTTGATCGTTGAGATTCATTTCTTTCAATAGTAGCTGAAATTAATTCTTTGATATATTCCGGTTGTTGGGTTAAGTCCATCAACAATAAATTTTCAGCATATACTTCACTGGTTTTATAGTCTTTTTGTATTAAATTACCAGCAGTATCGAAATACTCAACTTTAAATTTGTGCTGCATTATATTTTCAAGATTAAATTCATTGGTATATGCTTCTTTTATCTTTTTGGAAGATAATCTTGGATATGATGACATTACATTGTCCCCACTATCCCCTCTAAAACATTTGTGAAAAATAAAATAATCTGGATCAAAGTCATATTCTTCTAACGTTTTATTTTTTTCTGGTATCGGATCAAATATGGTTAGATGTGGATGTCTCAACAATTGTAAAAAGTCGTTATCGCCACTAATTAATGTATGTTTATCATTTTCATATTTTTGGATAAATCCTGCAATTAAATCATCTGCTTCTAAGAGTTCGCCATCTAAAATTAGAATACCGGTCTTTTCTTTCAAGATTGTCTTAAATTGTGAAACATGATTATCAAATATTTCGAAACGAATTATTTGCTCTTCTGTCAGATCCTTACGTCTATTCCCTTTATATTTCTTGTGTGTAATAGCATTGCTACTTGTAGTATGTAGCTTTCTCCATGAAGAATTATCAAATGCAGCAACTACATTGTTAGGTTTGTATTTTTTATACATACTATTCATCTGATGAAACGTGCGATGGATACTCATCGCACATATAGTTTCAGCATCATTCGTATCAGTTATTGCAAAGAACATTCTATGCAATAAATGGTGCATGTCAAAAATTAAATGGTGATTCATATTATCTCTGATTAGCTATCTCTTGCAACCACATTTGCACAAGGTCGTCTTCATTTTCACCCGGATAACCCTTTTGTTTTAATAATCTTATAAAAGCATCATTCCAGTCAAAACTTATCTTCATACGTTTTTGGTCTTCATCATAATATTCACCTACGACTTCTACCCACGGTTGGTCGCTCTTTTTTTTAACCTCAATCCTATATTCTTCAAGGATTGAAGATATTTTTTCTAAAATAATAGGTTTTTCTGGCGAATTTTCTAATTTACTTATAAATTGAAATACATAAGTATTGAATAATTCATTTATTATTTCATCTTGAAAAAATTTACCAAATAAGGAGGGTAATATTGAATTATCTGGTGCATATTTATTTAAATTTGATACAATTGTATCAAGTCCATTAATACCAAATCTTTGAAAAATAGTTTTAGATAATTTTTCTAAAAATTCTTGATCTTTTAGTATTGATTCTTTAGTTAAAAACATGTTTATTTATCCTTTATATTTCTGCTACGGTATAGACATTAATACCATTTGATGGTGTTACCAAGAGACCTTTACGTGTAATTTTTACTGTCGTAATAGAATCTCTAAGTAATCTCGCCACCTTCTTAGATGAGTATATGAAACTAAATTCTTCAGTATCACAATCTGCATTCCACGTAATTATCGATTCTGTCATATGTTCCAAAAGATCTTTATTATTGTCTTGAACTTTTATCAACAGGTTTGGTTGTTTTTTATTTCCATAAAATGTAACAATTTCTGACCCCATGGCTGAAGTTACCCTGTTCAATACGGTTACGGTATCAGCATCCATATCAAATGAATAAAAAACTGGATCATTCACCTTTGCAGGACATCTAATATTGTCTGGATTGGCGCATCTAAATTCGATCTTTGTTCTCTTGCTTTTTAAGATTAGCTGATTGACTCTTGTATTTGTCGGATCGTTTACAGAAAACGCCTCATATTCTGTTATATTATCAACTAGCGCCAAGCGCTTTCTCAGTGTTGATAATCTGGACAATGCTAGTGGTGGGAATTCAAAGTCATCGTCTACTTCTTGTAAGATGAAGATTCCATTCTGAACAGAATGGCCTCGTATTTTTTTATTAGCGAATAATATTTGCTCAATCTGATTCGCATCCGCTATGTCGATGGTACGTTTAATTAGTGCAAGTGTAGTTTTTGTTATTTTATTCATATTCAACTAGTTCGTCCAATAATAAGGTCTTTCGTGTTGGTAATGTTTGTCCAATAGCGTCTAATAGCGATTCACATACATTATCCATAAGTCGTTCTATTTGCATTTTTTTGTCTATTCTTGGTAGAATATATTCGTTAAACCAATTGGGTATTATATCGATATCTACGGGAATAGCAATAGATTTATGGATATCTTGCTTGGACTCTGTTTTTAGATAAAAGATTCTAGCTCTAATTCCAGACACCATCTTCATACTTTCTTTGTCATTATATTTTTCTAAGCACTCATTCCAATAGTATGCCGCCCTGCATCCTCCCGGAACTGTTACACCCGGCGTTTTATTTACGTAAGCGTCATAATATATTTCCATACCATTTATCTTCTTTGGTAGACCTAGGATTTCTACATCAACCTCTTGAAGGATCTTTTCTCTATTTTCTAGTAATGACAATCCAACATCTTTCCAATTAGCGCCTTTTAAATATCTCTCAAAATGGTCTGTCAATAATTTTCTCATTGGTTTAGGTGTAGAAGTTTTCTTAATTGCTAGACCCTTCACTACCATTTTATCCACTTTGTTTCCGTCTTTTTCTACAACATGCATCATGTAATGTTTCTTACCATGAGTAAAGATAGAATTACTTGCTACAACTTCTTGGCTAACTTGGAATAAACCAAGAAAATCGTCACATAATAAAAACTTCTCTTTACAAAAATCTACGAAAGAATCATTAATTGCCTTAGCGACTAGCTTTGCAGTCTTCGAAGCGCTCTCTATATCTTCTTCATGTGTTTTGAAATAGTTGCTATTATGAACTAATATATTATTAGCAAAGAAGAACGGATGATTCTCATCTTTCATCACGATATCATAGACATGAGCAGTCTGTTGAATGACTTTCTCAACTCTTTTAATTTTTAAGCGTTTAACCATTTTAATAATTCTCTATTTACAGTATCTGTCTACACTAATTTTATGAAAATGTCATCATCTTGGATCTCTTCAGCAGTTATTTCTATCAATACGGAATCTCTTTCGACCATCAACGAATGGTCTGAAGTTACATCAACATATGATTCATCCTCTAACAAAATCCTAAACATTTGCTTTTCACATTTATGTCTATAAAGTGTTAATACTTCTGCGTCAAACATCTCTTTAGTATCTTGATTATAACAAGGAGATTTCAACTCAGAGTTATATTTGATATACTCTTTGTCATTTTCTTTAAAGCTTCCATATATTTGAATTAATTTTTCAAAATGATTTTCGATAGTATCATTTACACCATTAATAGTAACTATGCTATTACCATCCACTGAGTCAGTATCACCAGCAATTACGCTTTTATTTGGATAATAATATTCTCCTTCCAAAACCTGCCCTACGACTTTAGTCATATGGAATAAGACTTCTCTACCAGTCTTCGTAGTAGACTCAGCCAACCTTACATCGTACCATCTGAAGAATCTATTACCACAAGCACCATATGTTGAGTTCAGTTTTAATTTGAACACTGTCTGCATTAAATCATAGTATTGATATGCGTCATAATATTTCTTCGCTTCAGAACTATTCTTATTTTCACATTTGTTATATTGATCAAGAGCCGCAAATGATTGCTTCTTCAATTGTTTTCTTTTAGAGAACCATTCCTTCAAAAGAGACGGTATGATTCCGAATTTATGAAGGGAAAATACAGTCCCGAACCCTGATATTGACCATTTCATATCCGCTAATAATTGATTCCAATCTTTGGCCGGCAATACATCGACATTACCATCTTCAAACACCATAGTTAATTCTTTATCAGACTTTTTGGATATCTCTTCGAACGCTGAATGATTATCTGCGAATTGACCTATAAGAGTATCATAACTAATATTTACAGACATCATTGATGATGGATACAGGGAATTAACGTCGATTGACGCGATATTCTTGTGCTCGCCGATAATAGGAGGCAACACAATTGCACCACCAAACTTAGCTATATCTTCTTCACCATCTATTTGTTTGTCAGGCACACGTATATTCAACACGTGATGGCAATAATTCGTTATCGCCATTTCAGCTAATCTGATAGTACCAAGCACGTCTTTTATTAGACCACTATCCATATGCGCTAATAATAGCGACAAATATATGTATCCTTTCTTTTGTTCGAGCCCTTTCAGGATTTCACAGTCTCTTGCATTATATTTCAAGAAAAAATCAAAATCGTTTTTATACAGATCGGCCAATGAACCTTCATAAGTTAACTTTGGCATATCTGTAAGTATTTCTTCGGCCACCGCCTCTAGCGCAAAGCTGTCACGCTCCCCCGGCTCAAATTTTATCATGACCTGCATTAAGTCCAATAGCACTCTACCAGATGTAACTAATATTTGCTTTTTGGTTTTATGCTTATCGACTTTTTCTTGAAAATATGGTTTCCTAGCACCTTCAAAAGAAAGTCTGACGGCGTGCTTATCACCAAGCACCATCTTTATTCTGTTATAGACGTATATGTCATCGAACCCTTCAGAGTTCCATCCAGATAAAAGATCTGTATTTTCTATTTCATCCAAAAATGCTAATAATAATCCTATTTCGTTTCTGAAAAGTCTTATGTCGGCATTTTTTTTGGTCTCATCTGAAATATCTTTCAGTGTCATATCCGGTCTTGGCGGGACAGCGAGCACGATCATCTTATCACTATACTTATGATATAAGGATATGGCATTGATTGGTGCATACGGCTCATTGTAGATATCTGGCATGCCTTTTGTCTTGTCATAATCTATTTCAATATCATAAAATGATACATTTATCGTACCTTCTATATCATTGTAGTAATGATCGGACAGGATCTTATATTCTAAAGGTATATCAGATTCAAAGACTTTCTTTCCGCTACTTTTCAAGCGTTTTGCTGTATTGTAATATTGATCGTATTCATCGAAGTCTAAACGCTGTAGTTTGTTACCTTTGTAATCCTTATCTTCACCATTTTCATCTTCGACATAGAAGAACAAAGGGGAAGGATACTCTTGAAGTATCCTCCCCTCTTTCGTTCTTTCCCACACTTTAACCCTACTTCTGTCGTAGGTGGTCTGTGCAGATATGTACATTATATATCTTGTGCTACTTCTGGGTCAGTGGTTTTATCACCACCCTTCGCGGTTTCAAGAATTTTTGAAAAAACTTCTCCGTATATGGTGTTTTCGTGTTCTCGATCTTCGAAATCACCAGTGAAATATGTCTTCCCCATCTTGGCGGCGACCTTCTTTGGGATACCGTATCCACCCTCAATATCAAGCGCGAAGTCTTTTAGATCTTTGTTTCTGTCCTTGATAAATTGATGGCACCCACTCATTTTGCGCAAGATATCTAACATATCTTTCAATTGATCACCAGTTGGCATCACAAAACTTTCGTCCTTTGGACTAATCTTCTCTTTCTTTGGTCTACCCATTTTGAATCTCCTTCATTGTGCTGCAATCATAGATCACTTTTCGAGTGATGGCAACCTTGTACGTAGGATCAACGTAATATATTGGTTGAGATCGTTTACACATGTTTCATGGTAGTCCACACTCTCTATCCAACAATCAAAATATTGGATGCCATCAACAGTACAATTAAATTTATATGTCAAGTTCGTAGTCATATAAATTAATGAGTTTTGGTGCTCAAACTGTCTTTGAATCTCAGCACTAGTTTTTTCATCTATTTTGATATTTGATATTTTTAGCCTTAAATGCGATCTAAGGTGCTCGGTACTAAAAGTACCATAAATACATAATTTTTTAAAACCTCCACCATCTAATATAATTTTCATTCTAATCACCTTAAATTATTCATTAAGAAAACCATGTTGTATAATTACCGGGGAATGCTTTGGGATTATATTTATATGGTTCTGATGCATTTATATAAAAGCGTATTTGGTGTAAGTCACCAATCTTAACATCGCTAGTACAATTTATAAAATGTTGTTCTCCGGGAAATATTACCAATGTGCCTCGTTTCGGTGTCATTGAAAATTTATGATTTAAAAATTGCAGCTTCCCCCCGTTAACTTCGAAGTCTTGATCTAATGGGGGTTTATCATTATAATCGTTTAAGAAGATAATACCACAAAAGTCCCTTCCACTAGATCTGTGCCAAGACGTCTTTCCGCCAGAACCAAAAGATATGCTATTTTCACATCTTTGTCTATTATTTTTACATCCTTGTGGATACCATTCAAATTCAAATGGATACATGCCTTTATATGTGAAACCATAATATTCTTCTATTTCTTGAATTAAGAATTCTTCTATGGCTGTTGACAGGCGCATTTCCGATAACCTATTAAAGCGAACACTCATTATAGGTTTATTATCTTCATCTACATCTGGTATTTGGTTGTCTAAATCTTCAATTATTTCTTCACACATTAAAGGTGAGATGAAATCTTCTATTATAAAGAAAGGTGATTTACTTTTCATATATTTTCCTATTAATGAAAATATATATCCACTAATTTATGTAGTGTATCTGATTATTCGCCTTTTAGGTAATCATTAAAACGTTTTAGTATTTTTGTACCAGTGTGGGCTTTAGTTCTTGCTGATTTTCTAGCAGTATATTTTTTTCGTAGTCTGGCAGTAGCCTTTCCGCGTCTTACCTTGCCCGGATCTTTCCGTATTCCGCATTTATCTGGTGTTGAAACTAAACGACCAGCCTTTTCACCATATGTGCATCTGTATTCGCGCTTCAGTTTCCCGCCAACTCTTTTTAATTGGCGGGACACCCTCTTACTTTCTTCAAGGTAAAATAAATCTAAGAAAGTATACTCTTCACTCATCTCATTGACCCCAATCTACCTATTTGTTGTACATTCTGCTGATTATTCTGCTGATTATTCTGCTGATTATTCTGCTGATTATTCTGCTGATTATTCTGCTGATTATTCTGCTGATTATTCTGCTGATTATTCTGCTGATTATTCTGC
>JACCDG011495612.1_pt1 | contig 48136 bp, 62 predicted proteins | sample 7442471 | NCBI WGS metagenome assembly JACCDG01 (sample SAMN15323444, study PRJNA562643) | freshwater metagenome | isolation source: river surface water | place: USA:Blue River Watershed | collected 2017-08-17
ATGCCTGGCGATCCTGGAAGGCCCATGGTGCGAGGACCGTAGCCGGGAACCTGGAGGAAGGGGAATGGGATCGCGTGGCCCGTGGCGGGCCCGCGCCCATAGCGGGCGCGGGCGGGACGATACCGGGCAAAAGAAAGGCCCGCACGGGGCGGGCCTTGTTTGTGGGGGCGGAGTGGCGGGTTAGGCGGCTACGCGCTGCCGCCAGCCCGGACCGTGATCGAGTATCGCGATCCCGAGGCTGTGGCGGCCGTCCGCGCCAGCGCACGCGCGGCACTGCGCGCACGTCGCAACCTTGTTAGCCTCTGCGCTCGCTGGGCATACGCGCTCGGTCGGCATCACGTAATCATCACGGCGCACGCGAAAGGTCCGCCAGCCCGCGCGATGCGCGGCTTCGGCTTCGGCGACGCTATCCGCGCTGGCCATGACCAACGCGCGCCACGCGAGCGCGCGCGAGCCTTTCAGGCCTTGCCATGCGTGCGTATAACCCGTCCGGCCCGCTGCGTCGCGCACGAAATTCCGCCACACCGCGAGCGGGCCCGCGAGTGGGTCGCCGTATGCGCCGAGCCGCACCATTCGGCCGCGCGCGAAGGCGCGAGCTTGCGCCAGAGTCGCGCGCGGATACGCGCCGCGCCAGTAGGCGCTGAAGACGGACAAAGGCGCGCGCCACGTTGCGACATAGCACGTGCGTTTCCCAGTGGCAGGGTCGAAGCGGTGCGGGCAGGTGCCGCATATGCTGGCGTCTCGGCCGTCGCGCGCGGCGATATGGGGCGGCACGTCCGCGCGTAGGATCCATGTTTGGATCATATCGCCGGTTTTCGCGTTAGCACTGCCATCGGTGGCAATGATCACAATAGGCGCGCCGTCCAGCGCGCTCGGACCTTCAAAAAGGATGATTCCGGCCATTCTCTTTCTCCTGTATGGGGCCGCCGAAATGGCGGCCATGTGCGAACCTTATCGGGCATACGTCCGGACGTCAATTCCGGCGCACTAAATATCTATCACCCTATTTTTCCCATTCGGAAAAACAACCTTTATCCGCTGCTCGGGCAGCGCTCCTAGATAGTGACATGCGACGCACTTAGCGTGCGCCGCCATGGCGTCTTCCGTTTGATTGAAACAATGCTCTGGCCACGCTAGATAGGCAATAATGGTGCCGTTTTGGTTTAGAACTGTGATCATGTTTTCAAGTGGAGCCATTTTGTCTTTCTCCCTGTATGGGGCCGCCACACCGGCGGCCATGTGCGAAGCATGGCACGTGCACGCGTGCGATTGCAAGCGCTGCGCATGTGTTTTTTCGTGCGATACAGATTGACGCCCGCTGTGCGCGATGACATAGTGGCGGCTGTCGGCGATGTGCCGACGCATACAGAGGGTAACGCTATGAACTATTCAGACTGGATGGAAACATTCAAGCCGATGCAGAATCACCTCGATGATCATGCTGGTTTCGATGGTCATCTGTTCGAGACTTTTGGCGAGGAGATCGTGCACGTGCGCACGGCGCTTGATATCGACGCGGGCAAAGTGTGGACCTTAATAGATGTCGATGGGAGTCTATACGTGTCCGCCGGTTATTCTCACGTCAACCGCGTCGGCTACTTCATCACTGAAATTCCCACAACCGATCCAGATCTATGCGTGCTGGTCGATGGGCGGGCTTTCTTCACGCTGCCCGCGCACTGGGTGAGCGCACTTCTATATGGAGACGAGTCCGGGTTGTCCGATGAGGAATCGACAGAGATCGCGGGCTGGCTGGAATCGCACCCGGAACTTGGCGAGTGTGTCAGCTGCAACGATGACCCGGAATTCTGCACAGACCACGACGCGGGCGGGCTGGCGTGCGATTGTCTGGTCTTTGAATTCGAAATACTGGAGGGTTGAGGCATGAAAGTACTGATAGCATGCGAATTTAGTGGGACGGTCCGTGATTCGTTTACGCGTTACGGCCACGACGCATGGTCATGTGACCTTCTACCGTCCGAAAGCCCGGGCCAGCACATCACCGGTGATGTGCTGGACGTGATAGGGCGGGACTGGGATCTAATCATAGGACATCCCCCGTGCACGTACCTTGCGTCGAGCGGTTTGCACTGGAACAAGCGCCGTCCGGAGCGGGCTGCACTGACGGAAAGGGCCCTTCGATTTGTCGAAACTTTAGCGAGTGCCCCAGCACCCCGCATTGCAATCGAGAATCCAGTAGGCTGCCTGTCTACACGATGGCGGAAACCGGATCAGATCATCCAGCCATGGCAGTTCGGGCATGATGCGAGCAAGGCCACATGTCTGTGGCTGAAAGGCTTGCCGCGGCTCGATCATACGAACGTTCTGCCCGGGGGACGCAAGGCGCGCCGGGCAAATCAGACAGCGAGCGGCCAGAACCGGCTCGCGCCGTCGCCTACCCGGTGGAAGGAGCGGAGCGTTACTTATGCGGGGATCGCCGAGGCCATGGCCTCGCAGTGGGGGAACTTATGATCACGAGATACTTTATCGCAGGATACGTCTATCGAGACACTCGACACACTTACTATCGGGAGGGAAAAAAGACGACTGATCCGATTGTCGTCTTCATTGACGGTAATGAGTGGAGACAATTCGGAAGCCTTAAGCAGGCAGAAAAAGAAACAATTGAGTACATCCGGGGGGCGGCATGAGACTGAACATCAAGCCGCCAGCGTCCCCTGGCGTTCTGGCCATCATCGGCAAGCTCGCCTTTTTCCTATTGCTCGCGGCACTGCGGAGGGATAACCGATGACTGACCTATACAATGGGTCCAATGGCTGGGATCACACGGGGTGGCGCGCCGAGGGGCGCTACCTCGACCGGTTCCCTTTCAGCGGGAAAATTGAGTCGTCGCGCGTCGCGTACGGCGGGCGGGTCAAGCACACCATCGTGCTGGACGCGCCCCTGCAGGTTTTCGGAGCGCTCAGGGACCGCATCCTGATGACCCATGACGAGGTGGAGGTGACACCGCCAGGCACATTCACGACAGCAAACAATCCCTGAGCACGTGCCACTGCACGTGCGACAGCGGGAAATCGGCCACGGGCTCTACACGGAGCCCGTGGAGCGCCAAGTCCCTCGCCTGCCCTGCCCTGTATACCTTCAGCGCTGCAGGGCGTTTGGCGGCCTCCAGAACGGCCACTACGATGTGCGACGGGCAGCCCACCTCCGCCGTCCTCATGTGCCAGCTGACCTGATGGGCGCTCAGGGCAACTTTCAAACCGGACTTGACTACCTTTGTCTCGATTGTCGAAAAAATGCCCTCGCGCCAGGCCACCAGAATGTCAGGTACCCCAAGGCTCGCCCGACTCTCCAGTCTCGTCATCTGGCAACCCTCCAAGTTCATCTTCAGCCTCTGGAACAATTGAGTCTCCCGCACGCAACACCTCCTCCTCGTCAAAATCAGGCTCCGCCGCCACCTCGCGCTCGACCGAATGCTCCAGGACAACCGGGTCCACGTCGACAATGTCCCGGGACGCGCCTGTAAACATGGCCTTTATCTCGCGAAGCTTCTGCGCCACCTCATCCTTCGACATGCTGTCGATGGTGCCGATGCGGACCTCTTTTCGATCCACGTAGATGGTGCCCAGGGCCTGCCCCCGCCGGTATTCCGCTTGCACTGCAGCGCCAAAGGCTCCGGCCTCGAGCGCTGCATCTCGGATGCGTTTCAGGTCCCGCAGGTGCTTTTCAAAAGTCGTGCCATACTTCGCGTTTAGCTCCGCCCGATAGTCCTGAATTGCCGCAACGACATGAGGGTATTTCGCCGGGTTTGTCAGGTCCTGCGAAGTCTGCCGGGCCGAAGTCTGCGAGTACCCCGCCCGGATGGCGGCCTCGGTCATCGAGACCTCCCCGTCAGCAGACACCAGCTCATAAACGAACTTCTGCTCTTTGGCGGTCAACGGTCGGAGCCCCTCCCGCTTGACCGGCGCGGCCAGGCGCGCCTCAAGCTTTCCACTCCCTCTCGCCTTCCGGCCCGGTACTACCGGCACCAGGGGTTTCTTTGCCATCTCCACACCTCCCTCTCAGCCTTTCCATATACGAGGCTTTCTGAAAAACGAAAAAAAAAAAAACGAAAAAAAAACTTTCGCGCGGGACCCCCTAATAAAATTGCCCCTGATTACATCTAACTTCCCCTGTTTTTCTCTCTGTGATGTACTAAGTCCCTGATATCACTCTACTATTACGCCTTTACACGGTTTACGGCTAATTTCAAAAAAAAATTATTTTTTTTTCGTTTTTTGGGAAGCCCCTATATGAAAGTCGCGTTTCGCGGGCCATGGTCCTCGGTCCGTGGTCCCTGACCCCTCCCCCTTGCTCCTTGCCCCTTGCCCCTTGCCCCTCAATCCCTCCCCCTCGGCACTTCCATCTCCCAGTCCTCTCCCGTCATCTTCCTGCTTTCCTCCCCCAGAGGCTCTGCAAGCGTCGGCATATCGATCCACTGCATCAGGTGCTCTCCCCTGTCATCGGCGCTCAGAGCGGCTCTCACGGCCTCTGACGAGTCCTCTGCCGTCACCCTGACCCGAATGACCTTGCTCAGTGCCACCACAAACGTCTTCATGGCCGCACCTCGGTTGCCCCAGGCATGCGACTGTCCCCATTTCTCTCTGTTTTGGACATTTTTCCTCCCTTTTTGCAACTTTTTACTCTTTTAAGCTCTCGATGAACGCCCGGACGGCGGCCAGGTGCTCCCTGTCCACCCAGAACTCAACGCGGATGAGCCCCTCGCGGGCTCGGCGTTCCCTCTCGGCCTGCTTCTGAACCCGCCGCCGCTCCCGCCGCGACTCATCCATCGCCAGGGTCTCGTTCGTCCAATTCCTCCCAGGACACTTGCCAGACGATAATCGGCGTCGACATCCCGACCCACGCCTGCTCGATGTTGAAGTCCACCCAGTCGCGGGCGTCTTCCTCTGACATCTCGTCCCTCTCTACCAAGATGCCCAGGATGGCTTCCCCGCTGTACACCAGGCGCCCGACCCGTGAGCCGCCATCCCAGGTCTGGCATTCACCCAGGAGCGCATCGTCCAGTCCGTCAAGCTTCAGCATTGTGTACACACTCCCAAAGGGTCCCTGATTTCAGTTTGAAGAACCGTTGTTCGCGGGCCATGGTCCACGGCCCGTGGCCCTCGACCACTTCCGGCTGCCGCTTCGACATGCAGAAAAGCTTCCCGTCTGGCCCTCGGTAAATCACCGCCCCGGTCACCCGCCCCCCGTCGTATCCGAACCGCACCAACGCCCTTCCGCCGTCTTCCTCGACGGCGTAGGGGTTGATGTTCAAGGTTCGGCAGATAGCCATGAATGTCGTCATGTCGTCATTTCACCAGTCCTGCGACATGTTGGCCGCGAAGCGAGCATTGACGAAGCCCAGCTGCGTGGCCCATGGCTCGGGGATGAAGTACCGGTTCCGGTGGTCGTAGACCTCGTTGGTCGTCGACCGGACGACAAACGTGTGCACTGCGGCCTTCTTGCGGTCGTTCGCGTTCGGGGAGTTCGGGTTGCCGCGCCACTCTTTCCAAGGGTCGGTCTCGGCGCTGTCCACCACCTTGAACACCGCGTTCCGGGGCAGCAGGCCTGCGTGCAGGCGAGCACATTCGCGTGCTTCGGCGTCGGCCTCCTTACGGGTCGGGAAGCGATACCCCTGCGCGGCGGTGCCACCGGTTACCCTTGCCAGCATCGGGCGGTAGATGGTGTCAAAAAAGTACTTCACATCTTTTTGAAAAGGGGTCAATGCGATCATATCTGGTCTCCTTCGTTGGTTACTTTAGTCCACAGTTTTATCACGTGTTCCCAAGCCTTACGGTCCATGTCATGCCCGAGTGGATGATAAGAATCCCCCCGCCTGCGAGACTCATCGTCCCTCACAAACTCTTCCTCAACATCGCGCTGGATGATGGCCTTGGTGTTTTCGCCGAGTTCATTCCACGAGCCAATCAAAAGATTGCAAAAGTCGGACACAGCATAAGTCATGCGTCCCATGTAGTACCGTGTCGCGCCGACCCAGAGAGTGAGCTCATGTTGTGGTGACAGTTTGTTCATTGGTCATTTCTCGCACGTATTGCATCTGCAATGTCGTGCCGGTAGATCGCTGTCTCTGCAACCTTCGCACAGGCTTCGCGCTCGGCAAGTACAGCACTCTGTTTGACGAGTCGGGCGAAGCGTTCCAGCGCTGGTCCGTGCAGCTCGGCCAGTGACAGGCCATAGCCAGCCTCCTGTGCCATGCGGACAATATCGTCTTGGGTCATTCTCTCCTCCTCAAAATCTCCGGCGTTCCGTATCCGGAGCCGTAGCCGTAGCCATCGCCATCGCCGTATCCATAGCCGTCGCCGTAGACGAAGCCGTATCCGTAGCCGGAGCCGTAGCTGTCACCGTAGCCATAGCCATCACCGAAGCCGAAGCCGTAGCCGTGGCCGGAGCCGTCACCGGAGCCTTTTCCTGCCGGTAGGAAGTTCATCACGCTTTCTTCAGGCCTCATTCTCTTCTCCTCAAAATCTCCGGCGTTCCGTAGCCGTATCCGTATCCGGAGCCGGAATCGTAGCCATCGCCGTATCCGGAGCCGGAATCGTAGCCATCGCCGTATCCGGAGCCGTAGCCATCGCCGTATCCGGAGCCGTGGCCATCGCCGTAACCATCGCCGTGGCCATCGCCGTAACCATCGCCGTAACCATCGCCGTAACCATCGCCGTAACCATCGCAGGAGCCGGAGCCGTAGCCGTAGCTGGAGTTGGAGCCGGAGCCGAAACCGTTTCCTACCGGTAGGAAGTTCACATCACACTCCCCAGTCGTCCGACACGGGCACCGAGAAAATTTCAGACTGAGCCGGAATCTCGACCCGGTTCTTCATCTTCCGAAGTGTTACTTTGTCGTCTTTTGGATTTGCGATCACACCGTCAAAGCCAATCGACTCCCACCTGAAAACCCATACCGCGTTGTCCAGAAAAATTCTATTACCTTCGCGCGTCACATCGCCCGCAAAGATCCAACCGCGATCCACAACCACCACCGCGCGCGTGCCCGCAGCACGAACAACCGGCGCGTACTCAATACCATCAATAACCACGTTAGTCATTTTCAGTTCTCCTCTTTCTTAACTAGACTCGGCATCAACTCTATAAGAACCTTCGCGCACTCAAGCGCAACCTGTCTATGCTCCTTTTGCGTGCTCGGGTCGGTGCGCACGTCCAGGTAGTGTATCCAGCTGCGCACACTGCCGTTCATGTACAGCACCGACTCCATCATCCCCTCAGGCAGCAACGCTCGTGCGACCTCGCGCGCGATGCCGTTCTCGCGAGCCCACTTGTAGCCGTCGATGGCCGCACGGATGATTTCATTCTGGTAAGCATCCCACTTCTGCTGAAGCTCCGGCCCCACGCCCTCAATGCTGTTCTGGCGGTTTTTCGGGTCATGCAGCCGCGCTTCGCGGAAGACGTACCCAAGCTCCGTTGGGTCGGCATATCGCTGGCTGAACTCTTGGAACGAAAAAGAACGATGCCGGAGCATCTGTCTCGCGATGTCACGCGTGGTCTTCACCTCCAGGCACACGTTCACCATCTCGAACGGACTCCAGTGCTTGTGCTCGATGAGATAGCGCAAAAGCTTCGGAGCGGTCTCGTGATTGTTCTGGTTCTCTGGGTTACTCACGCGCGCGCAGAAGGCAATCAAGTCGCCAGGCGGCATGATGCCCAAAGGCGTTGTGGTGTAACTGATTAGTCTTACGTGCATGGCTGTATTCCTCCCTTACTTATTTTATTGAATAGTTTTTCTCCGTCTTTATAAAAATCTTCCATAGTAACTCCACGTCCCTCAATACATTCGGTCAAAACTAAGGGAGATAGGTCAACACGCATTAAAACAGGGCGAGATCGCATAGCTGATTTAAGGTACGTTGTCGCAGATACTGGATAACCATCTAGGTTGAATCCCACGCAATGAGCACCTGTATTGCTAACCGCTATAACTAACCAAAACTCAGTGCTGGGAGTTTTTTTACCTCCCATTGCCGGATACACGTTACCCGGAACAACTTCAGAATCCTGAACGAGCTTATTTATCAGAGTGGTATCTAGTTTCATTCCGGCATCAACCCATTCTTTTCCATCACGGTGTGCATCGTGTCCAACACCACTGCATAAATCGCGTCACGTAACTTTGAGTCTGTGATAGTTATGTTTCCGTCGATTATTGCGTCCATTTCGTGCAGCTCCAATCCTATCGATTCTGCTTTCATTCTCTCCAAGTTTTTAATCATAGCGACGTAGGTACTAGCTGGTTCTCGGCGGGCTACCGCATCGGAAAGCACAGCCACCGCACGGGCTATGGCATCATCCCATCCTTTTTTGTAGTCATCTGTATTCATCCCCTACCTCGTCGCTCTTTTAATAAGACCTTTAAGTTCTTTTTCTGACGCATCTTTTTTTGTGAGTTCATTTGCTTTGGCATCATATTCATTCTTATCTATTTTGGTCCACCAGTCTTTAATTCCTAATTTCTTAGAAGAAGATGATTTACCGTCATGATGAGTTACTTTATGTTTTTTGGTGTCAATTTGCCCAATATCTCCAGTATGTTTATTGTGTATATAATCGCCAACAGACAACTGATTTCCTTTACTATCAATATAATTTTCTTCAATAAAAGATTTTGGTCGCCCTATTCCATGAGTTTTTTCAATCAACCTCGCGGCGTGCAAAAATTCATTGAACCGCTCTGGTGAGTTATCGCCTACGTCCGCGTTCCATATTTCCCACAATTTATCGTCACTCAAGGGAGTTCGTACCAGCACCCTCTCCAGCTCATCCCTCAAATGCTTTACCTCAGCCATCAACTCCATGTGATTCTGCAAAAGGCAGTCCGCTATCTGCTCCACCATGTCTTTACTCATTCACCACCCCCCTTGCTGTTCCTTACGCTCGGCGCGTTCCATCTCGGACTCTTCCTCTACGAATTCGAGGATTTCATCCAGAATCTCATCGACCTCCTCGTCGGTCAGTTCAATCTCCTCGTCGTCGTCCCCCAACACCTCGAACTCCACGTAGGGTGCCTCATCTTCGTAGCTCGTAAGAGTCGAGATGTGAACAGTCACAGTCTCCCCACGCAGAGTGGTTTTGAATTCATACCTCATTTCGGCTTCCCCTCTCGCAGCCACAGCGATTCCGCCGACCGACGCGCGCCCAACGCGAACGCCGCACAGACCATCTTGCCAATGTCCGTGAGCCCCGATCTCTTATCCATGTCCAACTCCGGGTCGTACACGTCCGCGACCATGTTGGCGATGTCCACCGGAGCCTGGTCGAGCATCTCGTAGCGGCCTTCGCGTTCGGTCCAATCTGAAATGATGTAAGCCTGCTCTTCTCTCGACAGCTTGTCCCATGAGCCTCGGCCCTCGGCCAGTGCACCACGTGCAACGGTTTCCCACTTCATGCGTTTTCCTTTCTGTCTTTCTTCGCATACACCATATCAAGCATGTTCTCGACATGGTCACGCTTGTGCCATGCGCTCAAGCCCTTGAACCAACGGACGTTGGCCTCCGAGGGCATGAAGCCCCAAGCCTCTACAAACAGCGACGGGTAGTGTCGGTCTTCCAAGTCAGTTCTCCTGTATTCCGCCGGAATGGCGTGGAGCGAATTGTGCGACCGGTCGCAGGCCGTTGTCAACAGAAAAAACGCCCCCGCGAGGGGGGCGAGGGCCGGGCTATCCGGCAGGGGGACACTCGGTCAGGTTTTTGATAAGCCGAGACAGGTACCACTGCGCCTTGCGCAAGTCCTCTACGCCGTTCTTGTCTTTCCATCGCCACACGTACTTGATAACGTTGGCAGTGCACACCGCCTCAAAGCCGTCCAGCCGCTCGACGACGGCCTGGATGGCGTCGATGCACTCGATGCCGCTCGAACTCTGGTAGTGGCGGGGATGGTTCACGGAATCCTGGGAAGGCTTCTGGTCTCCGAGCGCCTCCCAAGGGCTCACCTGGTGCTTGGCCACGGTCACTCCTCCTCGTGTTTCAGCAAGTAAAGGATAGCATTTTGCAGGGACTTGATGTCATCCCTGAAGTGGCCAAGGCCCAGATTGCAGGCCGAACAAAGCAGGCCCCGGAACCGGTTTGTGGCGTGGCAGTGGTCCGCGCTCAGGTGGCCCTTGGGCCGTGCTCCGCAAATCTGGCAGCGTCTGCCGAGCGCTTCCTGAAGCGAGAGGAACGCATCGAGGGACATGCCGAACTTCCGCAGGCGGAGTTCTCTCCGCCACTCCACCGACTCAGACGGGCGCGGGTATTTGTGACGGTAGACCCGTTGGCAAACCTTGCAAGCAGCTTGGTGGCGTTCTTTTCGTCGGTAGAAGTGGTCGAGGGGCTTGAGTTCGTGGCAGGTTGAGCAGCGCTTTTTACTTCGACGTTCCGTGGAGTTTGTCATACGAGCGGAGGCCTCCGAGGCCCAAGAGCCCCAGCAAAATCACAATGAGGTCCCCCAGGTCGACTGCTGGAATGGGCGTCTCATTGCCCGCCAACAGGAGCGCCCATCCCGCCAACGGACGCCCGATGTAGTGCCAGGCCAGCGCACACCCACACACCCAACCGACGAACGGACGCCAGCGCGAGGTGAACGGGTCTGAGCTTGCCGCTTCGACTTTGTTGATGTCAGCCTGCATCTGCATGGCCTGCAGGTCGGCTTCCAATTGCTTGAACTCTCCCGCCTGCTTCATCTTCTCTAGTTCGAGAAGCGCGGCGGCCTTCTGCGTGGGGTCTGGCCACGCACGGTCGATGATTTTTCCGATGACTCCGGCAACGGCGTCTGCAATCATGCCATGTTACCGTGACGCAGGCTGAAGTGGTTACCATCCTTGATGCGGCGGAAGTCCCCGCCCCACGCGCAGTCAGGGTGGAGCGATTTCCAGAAGGTGCCGAGCGGCTCGTAGGCCTCGGTGTCGGTGATGTACTTGCCGTTAATAAACAAGTTCAGGTCAACCGCCAGGCGTTCACAGTGAAGGCTGTACTGGCTGCCCTTCCCCTGTTCGGCATAAAGCTTCGCCATCTCCGGCGAGCGGTAGGCGTCGCCGAAGGTCAGCTCGAACCCATTGTCGTAGGCCCACAGGATGAGCCGCCCCACGTATTCCGTGAAGCGGCGCTGCTTCTGTCCGAGGGTCTCGACGGTCACTTCTTCTTAGCCGTCTTCTTCGACTGCCGGAAGGCTTTGCTAGTGGGCGCGCCCTTGGTCCCTGGAGCGCGCATCTTCTCGCCTGAGCCTGCGGCAATGCGGGCTCGCTTGGCGTGGATATTTGCGTACAGACCTTTGCTCATTTCAGTCCCTCTTCAGGATTTTTGCTTTCTTTTCTTCGCCAGGGAACAACACAAAGTTGCGGGTTCCTTCACCTCTGCCACGGCTTCCTTCATCAAGGTACTTGATGCCGAGAATGCCTCTCTGTCGAAGGGCCTCAGAAATTTCTGCGTTGGTTAATGATTCAAGCGCGTTATCTTGCAGGTCCTTGAAGTCAGGGTTACTCCTGATAATTTCACTAAACGCTCCTTGTCCTAATGTTTCATCAATGATGCTCTGCAAGGCTTCACGAACCTGGGGCGTTTGAAGCTGTACTGGCTTATCCCAATCCACCATACGGTCAACCATTTCGTCTGGAAGGTCTGCGGTGTACAAAGCGCCGGGGTCTTTATAAAAACTTTCTGGTTTCAACAATGAAGCTGACTTTGCAATTTCCCTGCGAGAAGCCACTTCTTTATTTATTCTGTCTGCAAGTTCAGGGTTCGTTTTTACAAAAGCAGCCATTTCGTTGGCGGCGTCGTTCCAATATTTAACTGTATATGCAATCGCATCTTGAGGGCTCATTTTCTGTTGAGTCATTGCAGTAATAACATTATTTTGAGCTTGTGCAATCGGGCTATCTGATGGAATGGTCTGAAGTTTTTTGCCATCCACAATCACATTATTTGACAATGATTCTCTGTATCCTTTTGCAACATCCGGCGATTCAGCAACATAAACCCCATGCCCGTAAGCCTGCGCCCCCTCTCCGGTCCCAATCTTGGAGGCGTCAAACTCCCCAAGTGGATTATCAGGAGTAGGGGCAAACCGATGAGGCGTGCCGTGATACACTATGGGCATGTTAAGCACGCCCGGAGCATACCGCGCGGTGGCAACGCCAGGCGCGGTGATGTTCATTGCCATTTCCATGGCCTGCTCTGGCGAAACCTCTTCACCCTCGAACGCTCTTCGCGGGAGCGTGATGGCATCGAGCATGCCCTTCGCGGTGTTGCTATAGCCTAGCCCCCACTCCCGTTCCATCTCCCCTTCTTCGTTTTTCCTTGCACGAACGGGGAGAACCTGACCGTACTCCCAGCCAGGTTCGCGCTCAGTGCTCCCGAGCGCGGACTTGATAAACTCCTTGGTGGATTGCTGGCGCGGCGAAGCACTCTTCTTGGCACCAGCACCTCTGCTCACTCGCGCGACTCCAGCAAGCCCTTCTCCCTGGCGAACGCGATGACATCTTCCGGACTCTGAAAGTCCGGAAGGTCTGCGCCACGCATCCTCAGGGACTGCAGAAGCGACATGTACTCGCCCATGGAAACCGCGTCAGGGTCCTGACGCGGCTGCTGCGGCTGACGGGGGTCGTTCACTACCGCTTCCTCGCCGGCTTCGCCATGCGGCCACGGGTGGTCGCTGCGGGCTTCTTCTTCTTGGCCACGGCACCGCCCTTACGGAACCCAGGCGCCTGCCTCGCGCCCAGCCCCTGCAGGCCCTGCATCATGGGAGGCATCTGCTGCTGCGACCCTCCAGGAAGCCCCATCCCCAGCCCTCGCGCACTTTGCGCCATCTGCTGCTGAAGTTGCTGCGGGGTCATCCGAGGCGACGCAGGCGGTGCCCCCATCCCCTGACGCGGGCCAACGGGCAAGCCTACCCCCTGCCCGAGGGGCATCCCTCGGCGAAGCATTTCCTGCCGAATCGCGGCTTCCTGCGCCTGAATCTGCTGCGGGGTCATCCCCTGCTGCATCAGCTGTTGACGCGCCATGTCATTCTGGTTCATTCCCCCAGTCAAGGCACCAGGATTGTTGGCAATCATGCCCGCCCCGTTGTTGGACTGTATGCCGCCCATCGGCATTCCCGGCTGCCGCCCCTGCACGCCCGGCTGCTGGAACTGGCCTGAGCCTGGGCCATAGTTCGTGAATCTAGGTGGCTGCGCTCCTCCCAATGCTCCGCCAAAATCGGTAGCCATGCCGGCGTTTCGCCGCTGGGCCTCAGCCTTATTCAGGTCCATGCTCTGGCCGTAAGCTTGCCTCATCTGTGCGGCAGTCATCCCCGGCGCTATCGTAGGCCGCTGCATCCCGACGGTCGTCGTAGGCTTGGCACGAGGACTGCCCAGCGTTCCGACCATGCCCTTTGGCATGGTGCCCATTGCGGGACCGCCAACCTGATACTTCTTGACCGTCTTGCCAGCAACGGTCATCGGCTTCTTAGCCGCCATGGTCTTCTTAGCGGGCGCGGCCTTGGTGGCGCGCTTCGCCATCATCGGCTTCTTGGTTGTCTTCATAATGAGTTCCTTTCGGTTATCGGGTACGCCGAGGACGCGGCATGCGGCCCACTGGCTTTTTCTTCTTCACAAGACCGCCCCTGCGAAGCCCTTGAAGCATTTTGTTTCGCTCTTCGATGGCGTTCATGGCACCGCCCAGCATGCCGTCCTGCGAAGGAACCGGTGAAGTCTGGACAGGAGCCGGGGGCGGCGGAGGGGGAGCCACGGTTCGAGTCCGTGGAGCAGGGGCCGTCTGCGTCTTCACCTTGGGACGAGTGACAAGCGGCTTCTTCTTGCGCTGGCCGGTGCCGGCCTGGGCGTTGGGAGAACGGACAGCAGGGGCTTTTGTCGTCGGGGCGTTTGTCGCTTGAGTGTTTTGCGAACGAAGGCCCAACGACTTCCTGAAACTTTCAATCTCCTGGGGAGACATGTTCGTGCGTTTGGCGTACGACTGGATGAGCCTTTCTTTCTCCTCATCCGTCTTGGCAGCAGGGCCGCCATCGGCGTATCGGCGAGGCCGACGCATTTTTTTCATTGACTGAGCCCTCAGGATATGCCATCAAGCCCTAATCGTACTCTCCACGCGCGTCTCGGGCAATTGCGCCGCTCGAGTTCGGCGGCCCTTTCCATGGCCCGCCTGAACGCCGCCTCGTCAGGAAAAAACCCCCGGAACTCCGCAAGTCTGAAAGGGACCTGCGGGATCTGGGCCCCTTGATAAAAAAACCGTGATGGGTAGTCAGGTTCCATGGTCCTTGGTCCTCGGCTTTTCGTCCCTCAACTGTTTTTCAAGGTCCAAGCGGATGAGCAGGCTTTCGATCTCATCCGCAATCTCCTCCCGGTCTGCCCGCGTCAGCCGGTCCTTTGAGCCTCGCAAAAGGCTTATAAGGTATCTAGCCATGAGCAGCAGAAAAGCGTGATAGAGCCGACGATAATGGTGAACCATTCGGCGAATTCGTCTCCTGTCATAAATCCCCCAGTATTTCGTCTTCAAGGTTGATGATCTCCGCCTCACTGAGCGAATAGAGAATGTTGGCCCTGCGGATTCGGTGTGCGGAATCCTCTGACGCGCAGGCAAAGATGCCTGTGATTTCGACCTGCGGAGGCAAGTCAAACTCCTCGTCAGCGGGCATCTCCTGGTACTCCACCTCTACCTCGAGCGGGAGCACAGTCTTATGGACGCGCGGCATGCGAGCCCACCTGCTTCAGCCTTTCGGCCTGTTGCTGCTCCCACAGGGTCTTCTGGAACTCCTTCTCCACGAGCTTCATGCAGACCATTCCGACGGAGCATTTCCAGATTTCGGACAGTTCCCGCATCATGGCGTAATGGGTACTACGCACGGTGATAGTGGTCCATGGTTCGCGGCGTCTGGCTGGCGATACATGTACCACGGGGTCCCCAGGCTGGCGGGGCTTGCGCCGCCGACCGTAGGTCTTACCGAACTTCTGAATCTTCTTTCTTGGCATGGGTGGTCCCTCCTGGTTGAGGCGCGAATGTATCGTACTCTCTACGATACGGTCAACACGCTTCGCCCCAACTCGGGCCGATTTCAAGGTCTACCTTGCTGGGAACCTCGAGACGCACGGCGTTCAGCATGATGTTGGCCGCCTCCATGGCCTCCTCGCGATTCTTAACGCTGATGGCAATCTCGTCGTGGACCTGGAGAAGGACACTGAACCCCGCCTTCGAGAGCTTGACCATGGCAGACTTGGTCTGGTCGGCAGCAGAGCCCTGGATGAGCCGGTTCAGGCCCTTGTAGGTCATCGCCCTGCGGATGCGGGGGCCGTACTTGGCAGCCGCTTCTTCTCTGGGGAGCGCCTTGTTGATGCCGTACTCGATGGGCTCCCACAGCGGGAACCGACACTTGCGGCCCAGCAGGGTGCGGATTGAACCGTCCGACGCGGGGCTCTCGATGCGCTTCATGACGGCGTCCACGGTGCCCCGTAGGAACGGCACCTTCTGGTGGAACACCGACATCAGTTCGGACGCCTCCTCGATAGGCAGGTCCAGCTGTCCAGCGAGCTTGGCCTTGCCCATCCCGTACATCAGGCCAAGCCCGATGGTCTTGGCGGCCTTGCGTTTGATGCCCGCCATGTCGGCGACCATCTGGTGGAAGTCGGTGTCCGGGTTTTCACGATACGCTTTGGCCATGTTCTCTGAACCAGGCAGTCCCAACAAGGTGGCGTAGTGCACCAACAGCCTGGGCTCCTGCGACGAGAAGTCCATCGCGGCCCACTGCTCGCCTTCCTCGGGCAGGAACAGGCTCCGCACGGTCGGGCCGATGACCTCATGCCTGGCGGGGACCTGCTGTAGATTGGGGTTGGCCATGGACAACCGCCCGGTGACCGTGCCGCCGTCGTCAGAGCGCAGCTGGTTCACGTGCGGATGAATCCGACCGTCTTTCTTCGCGAAGTCCAGGTAAGGCCGCAGGAACGTCCCGTAGGTCTTGTTCAGTTCACGCGCCGAGACAATCATCCCCGCCACGGGCGCTTCGCAGGACTCGAGGAACGAACGGGTGAAGCTGGGCAGCCCGGTGGTCGTCCTCGGGTATTTGATTTTAAGCTTGTCGAATGCTGTCGCGATGCTGGCAGCCGCCCAGATGTCCACCTTCTGCCCCGCGATGTCGGACACCTGCTGAATCATCTTCTGCTCTTCGCCCGCCATCTTCGTGATGAGTTCACCAGCGCGGTCTACGTTGAAGCGGATTCCCTTCAGGGTGACATTCACGAGCACCGGCAGCAGGCTTGTCTCCAGCTCGAAGATCGACTCAACCTCCTCGCGCTTCAGTGCGGTCTTGAAGTACTGCCACAGCTTGAGGGTCAGGGCGGCATCCTGCTCCGCGTAGTCGCCCACGAACATCGCGGGAAGCTTCCACAGTTCCTTCTTCGGATGCACGCCGAAGTCCGCAGCCGCTTCCTTGAGCCCAGCCTCCGACTTGGTTTCCTTCAGGAAGTCGAAGCCGAGACTGTTCAGCGCATACGAATAGCGGTTCTCGTCGATGACCCCAGCGGCAACCATCGTGTCGAACACCGTGCCGTTGACCGTGAAGCCTGAGGCAAGAAGCCAGCCCAGGTCGTAGGCCGCGTTGTGCATGACCTTTGGGCAAGGGAGTTCTAGGACCTTCTTCATCCAGCGTTCGACCACGCGCTTGTCGAGGTTACCCCCGCCTGCATGTGCCACCGGGAAGTAACCCTTCCACCCCTCGACGGCGACGGCATAGCCGACGATGTAGCCGTCTTTACGTGGCCAGCCTGGGCCGTGGGTCTCCATGTGCGGGTCACAGGTCTCGAGGTCGATAGCGATCTCAGTCGCTTCGCTCAGGTCGGGGAATGCCGCAGGTGGAACCCACTCGGACTTGGGCGTGAACATGGGAAGAGTCTTCACAGGAAAAAAGCCTTTCGTGCATTACGGGGCTGCACCAAGTGCAAGGATTGCTTGGCACGGGTGAGCCCGACGTACAGTAGTCGATTAACATCGTCTGGGTTTCGCTGGTACTCGTCCGCAAACTTCGTGGACAGTTCCATCATCATCAGGACATTATCCGCCTCGCCTCCCTTTGCCCCGTGAATCGTAGACAGTCGGACGCGGACCTTCCCTGTCAGCTTCGTCTTCCTGCGTAACAGCGCGATGATGTAGTCACGCTTGGCCGCATCGATCTTACCTAGCGCCTCGTGCCAGATGGCGTCTGTCAAAAGCCCGTGGTCCTGCTGCAGGTCCGCAAGGGAATACAGCCCCTCGTCGGATAGGCTCGACAGCGTCTTGTGCCCTCGGGCCACGAACCGTGAGTCGAGGAACTTGTAAATGTTTCTTACAAGTTGCGAAGTGACGCGCTCCCCGCGTCGCAGTGTCTCCCACCCTAGCACCGCCCCTAGCACTGCCTCTGGAATGCTCCGTTGTCCGTGGCGCTCGAACAGGATGCCTTCGCTCTTCAGCCACGAGTGTGTCTCGTTCAGTAGGTGGTTCGTGGACGCTAGAACGAGCCACTCCCCGGATGTCATATCCACGTGGCGGAAGTCGTTGTACAGGCAGATGCGCCCCTTTTCCTCTCGGGGCTTCCAAGTCTTGTTCTGGCGGTTCCGGATGCGCTTCACGACCCTGTTTGCCATCTCGTGAATCTCTGCAGGAACCCGGTAGGACTTATCCAACACCACCACGTCGCCCTCGAACCCCAAGAACTCCGACACATCAGCGCCGGCCCAGTTGTAGACAGCCTGGTCATCGTCCCCTGCCAGATAGGTTCGCTTTGCCCTGGCGGACAGTTCGCGGACCAAGCGCCACTGCAACTTGGAAAGGTCCTGGGCCTCATCAACAATCAAAACGTCCAGCTCAGGAAGCCTGTAGGGCTGCTCCACGACCTGTTCCAGGATGTCGGTAAAGTCCAACAACTGACGACTGTTCTTGTAGTACTTGTAGGAGCGCGCGACGTACTCGAAGTGAAACCACTCGATGTCGAGACGACTGCGATTGTAGTGAGCGCGGAGGTCATCGCCGCGTATCCGGGCAAGCGCCACCTCATTCAGGATGGTGTTGTTGCCTCGGATAGCGAACTCGTCGTCCATCACCTCCGTGACAATCTCGATGCCGGTCTGAGCAGCGAATTCCGCAAAGTGCTCCGGCTTCATCATGTCCTTGGATGACAGGCCAAGGCATCGGTAAGCCAGGCTATGTAGCGTCCTGAACCACGGGAAGTCAGTCTCAGGGTGCAGCGTCGGGAAGCGTTGAATCGAACGTTCACGTGCTTCAATCGACGCCTTGCGGGTGAAGGAAAAGTAACCGATGTCCATGGGCCGTGTGCCTTGGTCCAACTCCTGCTCAACAATGTTGAGCAGGTAGGTTGTCTTACCAGTGCCAGGCGGACCGAATATCTTGCTGACTGACATCAGAACGGAGCCCCGCGATTCTCTTCTGAAGCCTCGAACGGGGCTTCCTGCCTTGCAAAGGCTGGAATGCGCCAGACCCGTGTTGCGCGGCCCTTGAGCCATACAACGTGAGACTGTCCGCCAAGGTCACGAAGGCGCTGTGCGACCTTCGGGGAAGATAGAATCAAAGCATTGCGCTTTAGATGGGCTTCAAGGTCCTTCATTCGGAAGTACACCAGATGCTGCGTCTCGTCTGTCCATGGTCTGCCCATGAGAATCTCATCGCGGTCCATGGCTTGATGCAGGTGTGTGCAGTACTCCTCGAGCAGTTCGTTGAAGCGTCCGGTCGTCTTAGTGTCCTCACTGGCCTCCTGGATGCGCTCCAGTTCCACCATCTCGTGCAGCAGGCCGTTAAGGACCCCTTCCCAGTCGGCCTTTTTCAAGGTCGGCGGGAGCATGTTGATACGCTCCATGCAGGCCTTCTGGAAAGCCATCTGGTTAAACAGGCTCTCCGTCTCCAGTTCCAAGCGCTTGCCGTTCACGTCCACGAACCACAGCGGCGGCTCGCTCGCATACTTGCTGAGCGATGACAGACGAGGGCTATCCGGCCCCTCTGCCCCGATGCCGTACTTTCTGGTGCGGCATAGCCCGCTGTTGCAGAAGGCCAGTAGGGGCTGGTCCTTGCACTTGTAGTGATAGGACTTCTTCGCCAGTTGCTTAACCACAATCTGGAGTTCGGAAATGCCAAGCGGGGGCGAGAAGTAACTCATGTTGTGTTCCATGAGTTTGTTCTCCCAGGTCTCCGGGAAGGCTTTTTTCAGGTACACCCCAAGACTGAACAGCCCGTTGTTTCGCGTGCCCTCCGGGAACCCCTGCGAGCACAAGGCTTGCAAGCACGGCGGACCATCGGCCATGAACTTTGACGAGGCTTTTGGAGCCTCTGGAACCACGAGCGGAGGGGTCTGTACGTGCTGGCGATAGAGCGCGAAGAACTCATCGAGCGTCGCGGCCTCGCCATCGTCTTTTATTGCATAGCGCAACGTCTCATCCGCGTTGAAGTACGGCAGGTTCAAGAAGTTGCCCGTATCCCCTCGCTCAACCAATATCTCCGCCTGCTTCGGGAAAATCTCCCGACCAGACTCGCCTAAGAGCGCGGCGCAGGTACGCAAATACTCCTGCATGTCAGCGGCGGGAATCGCCTGGGACACAAAACAGAAGACGTGAGCGCCGCCAGACTTGCTGCGGCAAATAACCAGCGGAAGACCTAAGGACCGAACGCGGTTAACAAGAGCGCTGAGATCCAAAGGATACTGGTCAATATCAATGCAACCCCAAGTGCAAGAATTATCAGCCCGAATTGGAATAATCCCCAGAGAAGGATCGACACCCTTGAGGTGACGTTCCCAAAGATCTCGAACAGGCGGTTGACGAACCACCACAGCCTTCCCAGCCTGTTTTCCATTGCTTTTTGACCCCTCAATACGGTATGTGCCATAGGCGATATTGAGCCCCTCGAATATCGCCATGAATTGCGAGAGTGCGTCGTTCATTCTGCTTTCTCAAAAAAACGGGGGAAGACATTGCCTTCCCCCTGTGGGTCAGAATGGGGTTTTTTCTGCCGGGGCTCCCGCCTCGTCCTGGTGCTTCACATTCACATCACCAGACTTGACGGAATTGGCAAATTCCTTGGCAAGGCGATAGACGCCCATGTCTTCCACGGAACCCACACGCTCGATTTCCCAGCCGTACCACTTGCCCTTGTCATTAGACTCCTGCTGCGTGGTCAGCCGGTAGACCTGGCTGAACATCGGAGGCGTATACAGGCCGCCCTGCGACGACTGTAGCTTCACGCTCATCTGCATCGAGTTCCACTTACGCGACTTCTTCAGCTGCGTGCTCTTCATCACAATCAGAGCGGGTGCAGGCGAGCCATTCTCGTCCAGCACCATCACATAGTGATTAGCGGTATTCTCGATGTAGTTGCCGTTGTCCAGATAGTCACGATTGTCGCCCGGTTCGCGGTGCGTGCGGCTAAGCACGTCCGAGGTTGCCGGGTAAATCGCCACGGGCGCGCCACTCCCACTCCCGCGAGGTGCCCACTCAATGTACTGACGGACGTAGGCGCACGGGATGACAAGAAGGCCCTTCTTGCCGTCGTACAACTGCCCGGTCACGGTGTTGAACACCATGCCTGGCATCGCGCCGTCCACTTCGCCGACTTCAGGGCTGGTAGCCGTGAGCAGGCGCAAGAAGGGCAACGCAAAGTCGTCCTGATTCATCCCGTCAAAACCGGACTGAGCATCCTCCTCGAAGCTCGTCACGGTCGTCAGTGCGGTCTCGGCCTTTTCTGCAAGATTCTTACTCATGTGTCTTTCCTCGTGTTTCGTTAGGATTTGATAACGGCCTTCTGGCCAATGTATGCGCCGAACAGTTCCTGGGGGAACTCGTTGCCACGCTCGATCTGCTCGCGAACCCACGCCTTCAAGGTCATGGGCTCTACCTTCTCCGACTGGTCGAGGGGATAGCCTTCCTCCCGCAACAGTCGCACAAGGCGAGCACATAGTTCGTCTTCACCGCGCCCGAAGCGTACTGATACGACATTCTTGATGATGTCGTCAAAGCCCCGGCTACGCAGCCATTCATAAGCCTCCGCCCGACGGCCCTCGGGGATGGATGCCCCGTAAAACGGCTTGATTTCAATGCTCGAACCGTCCTTCATGCGAAAGGACTTCATTCCAAGCGTCGCCAAGGCCTCCGGGATGGATTCCTCAGTGAGTTTACGGTACTGGTCCTTGCGCTCCTTGATCGAAGCTTCAAGGTCTTCCAGTTCCTTCTCCAGTTCCTTAGCCCGGTGGGCAAGGTGGCCAACGCTTTGTAGCGCGTCATCCTGAACCTGGAAGGCTTCTGCGTCTTTCTCGAATAATTTATTCATCGTCGAACCTCGGGAAAAGATCTATCTGTATTGGAATATAGCGGCGCTCCCGTTTGTCCCACTTGAGACACTTGAAGCGACCTTTGTTACGGTGCGCTGCAACAGCACTCACAATGCCGATAGCAGTCGGGTCACCGATGAACAAAAGGTAATCCTCGTCGGTGAAATTGGCAAGCATGCGCTTCACACGAGAAACCGTAGGCCCCGTGCTGAACACCACCTGCGCGTTTGGCGGCAGGATGGGCTTGACATCTCCCCAGTTGAGAGCGGAGGTGATGTTATGCTGCCCCGTTTCCGATACGACATATACTGTAGGCATGTCTTTCTCCTTTCTTTAAGACGGTCGAGAGTGTACTCTCCTCTCAACGAGGAAAACAAGCCTCGTCAGAAAGAGAGATACTCATGGAACAATTCTTAGCCAACTACCCGTACAAAAACAAACCGTTCCTGCATCAAGAGGCCTATTTGGCCAGGTTCTGGAACAAACATGTCGCCGCTCTGTTTGCCGAGATGGGAACAGGGAAGTCGTACATGGTGATTAACAACATCGCGATGCTTTACGACCAAGGACGCATCAACGCCGCCCTGATTGTGGCCCCGAAAGGGGTTTACAGGAACTGGGTCGATACCGAGCTTCCACGACACCTGCCAGGTCACGTTGTGCACCGTGTGGCACTCTGGTCTCCCTCTCCACGGAAGGCTGAGCAGCGGGCCATGGACCGTCTGCTGGAGTCCACGGAGGACTTGCGGATTCTGGTGATGAACATCGAGGCGTTGTCCACGGGCAAAGGGACTTCGTTCGCGAAGTTCTTTCTGAACATGTACAAGGTGTTCATGGCGATTGATGAAAGCACCACCATCAAGAGCCACACGGCAACACGGTCAAAAAACGCGGCAAAACTGGGCAGACTCGCCCGGTTCCGGCGGGTTATGACCGGCTCTCCCGTGACAAAGTCCCCTATGGACCTGTACCAGCAGTGCGCCTTCCTGGACGAGGACTGTCTCGGGTTCAGCAGCTACTACGCCTTCCAATCCCGGTACGCGGTCACCGTAGAGAAGTCCCTTGGCAGCCATTCGTTCAAGAAAGTGGTCGCCTACCGCAAACTCGATGAGTTGCAGGAAAAACTGGACAAGTTCAGCTTCCGGGTCACCAAGGAGGAATGCCTTGATTTGCCTGAGAAGTTGTACGTCAAGCGGGAGGTGGACCTGACGGACGAGCAGGGCAGGGTCTACATGGAAATGAAGCACCTGGCGATGGCCAGTATGGAGCAGGACATGGCCAGTACCGTCAACGCACTGACCCAGCTGATGCGTCTTCACCAGATTGTGTGCGGCCACCTGAAGTTGGACTCCGGCGAGATAGTGAGCCTGCCCAACAACCGGATCAAGGAACTTTTTAACGTTCTGGAGGAATCGGACGGCAAGGTGATTATCTGGGCCACCTACCGGCACGACATCCAGTCCATCAAACTGGAACTCCAGAGGGTGTACGGGATGGAGGCCGTGGGGACGTACTACGGAGACACCGACGATGAGGAACGGAGGCGCGTGGTCCGTGAGTTTCAAGACCCGGACAGCCCCCTGAGGTTCTTTGTAGGCAACCCCAGGACAGGCGGGTACGGGCTCACCCTGACGGCGGCCACCCTGGTCGTCTACTACAGCAACAGCTTTGACCTGGAGGTCCGACTCCAGTCAGAAGATCGCGCCCACCGCATTGGCCAGAAGCACAACGTTACCTATGTGGACCTGATGTCTCCTCGGACGGTGGACGAGAAGATTGTCAAAGCGCTTCGCAGCAAGATCGACATCGCTAATCAAGTACTCGGGGAGGACATTCGAGCATGGTTGATTTGATACCTATCAGGAAGGACTTCAAATACGAAGAACTTCGGCGGGAAGACGGCCCCCAGGGGCGTCGGTATGTCTACGGGGACCAACGCCTGCCCAGCGTAACCCATATCTTGTCGTCAACAGGCGACAAAACGGCCCTGCTGGACTGGCAGAAGCGAGTGGGGGACGAGGAGGCGGACAGGATTAAGACGGAAGCCGCCACCGTGGGAACGCACATGCACTCGGTCATCGAGCGGATGGTGGCCATGCGGGACTTGCCCCGGCCTACTAACTGGATGATGACCCAAGGCTATGAAATGGGCTACCGCCTGGTCAACACGTTCTTCAAGAACATTGACGCCATCTACGGGTCGGAAGTGCCGCTCTACTATCCGGAGAAGTACGCAGGAACCTGCGACATGGTGGCCGTGTACCGTGGGCAGTTGGCCATTATCGACTTCAAGCAGTCAAACAAGCCCAAGAAACGAGGGTGGATCGACAACTACTTCCAGCAGCTTGCCGCGTATGCCTTGGCCCATGACATTGTGCATGGGACCAAGATCGACTACGCGGTGGTTTTGATGGCTTGCCGTGACGAGTCCAAAACCATGCTGGAGTTTACGACCACTGGACGCGATTTCGCACAGCATCGTGAGATGTGGCTACGTCGCGTCAGTGCGTATCATGACGCCATGCCTACTGCGCCGGCTGCTGCTCCTCTTCTGGAGCCGGCTGGGGAGCCGCGCCAGGCGGGGGAATAAGCCCTTCCAAGAACTGGTCCCCAGGGAACAAAGACTGCAGCATCGCCCTGCTCTGGCTGTTCGCAGGACCAGCAGCGGGCGGTGCTCCTTGGGCCGTGGGGCTCGGGGCACCGCCCATGGCAGGTGCAGGTGCAGGTGCTCCTTGGGCCGTGGGGCTCGGAACTCCGCGAGTGGATGGGACAGCAGGACTGTTCTCAAACGCACGTTGAAAGCTTTCCAAGCGTCTTTTTGCGGACGCCTCGTCGAGCATTTTCTGCTTCTCTTCTTCTTCCCCGACCCTATAGACCTCCTGCAGAAAGCCAGGTCCTGTGACTCTAAGAGAGCCAAAGGGACTGCTGAGATCAACCCCTGCGATCTCCGAAAAAAGCCTTCTAGTGTCTGCGCCAGGTCCCCTTCCCATTACTGTCGAAATAATGTTTTTGATAACCCTCTGCCGAAGAGCCCCCATCGACAAGTTATTTCCCACTTGGGCGGCGTTTGCGACAACAATCGCAGCGGCGTTGTCAAAACCTGCGGTCAGGTCGCTTTGGGCTATTTTTGCGTCCTGATAGGCCTTAGACCACTTCCGCATTGCCTCCAAAGCGTCGATGGATTCCTTTGGAAGCATCTTCTGGGCAAGCGTAGGATTCTTTACAAGTAAGTTGTCCACCCCTGCGTCAAAGGCCCTGAGGTCATTGCCTTGGAACCACGGTTGAAGAACTCGATACGTAATTTCGGTAGAGAGCGCTTTCATCTGAGGACTGTTTGCCCCAAATATCTCTTCCATCCTATTCATTACCCGCGCGGAGCCTTCCGGAAACTTACTCCCGGTCCCAAGTAGCCACTTTCCTACTTCCTCTGGAGTTACTTCCCTGTTTTTAAGCATCTTCCGGACAATTTTGTCTTCATCAAACGTATTGACGTATTTTTTCCAGAAAGCATTTGCTCCATAAATGGCGGGAACTATCGACGAGTCCCCTTGAATCATCTGGTTGTCATAGGCATCCACAAAAAGATTATCAAGACGATTCTTAATTTCGCTTAACGCGGCTCCTTCTTCTCTCTTGGCTTTTTGATTAAGCCTTTTTCTGAGCGAAACAAGTCCTCCCGGCCCTCCCATTGGAACGGGGTTAAACGTGTCGGGAAGCGTCTCGACGGGCATCCCATACACCCGCTTTACGCCTCCTTTTTTAGTGGACCGGGTTTTGATTTGATCGAGGCTTTTAATAATCGTAGAGAGTCTCGGAGAATCTTCGAGTACAAATCCTCCATCCATGACGTATTCGTTTACGTCATCAAGAAAGTCTCTATACATGTCGTGAGGGATAGCCGCCTTTTTTTCCCTGGCAGCTTGGTAAAGCTTGTCTCCCCTCTGTTTTGTTTTTTCACGGATGTTTTTTGCAGAGGAGACAAGGGATGTAAGCCGTTCGTTGTATGTTTTCTGATTGTCAGCAAGCTCGTTTGCTTTGACCGAAAATTCAAATGCCTGTTTTTGAATCGGGGACGTGATATCAATCCCCGCCGCCTCCTTCATCTGCTGCTTGGCGGCTTTCTGTTTTGCGCGGCTTTCGTAAGCTGTTTTTGGAGCGGCTGCAAACACATTAAGCGCACGAGCGGCCTCCCCGGCCCCCTTTTTAATCCCGGACACATCCCTAGAAATAGCCGCCTTTGCAACGTCTTTGGTTCCTTTGAGGAGGCGTCCACCGGGAATCATGCTTGGGGCCATTTCCCCTGCTGTCCTGGCTATAGCCCCAAGTAAAGGACTTCCAGTCATCTGTGCAACTTTTTCACCTCCTACGTCCACGGCTTCTGAGTACTTGTTCAGCACTCCTCCCACCGTCGAAAGAACCTGCTGTGCGCCTTTAGATCTTGGGGAATAGGTAAGATTTTCTTGGGTGCTTTCTATATTTTTGGCAGCGGCATCCAGCCCCCCTCCAAATGCGATGTCAGACAGCCCTTGCCATCCCGCCAAAGCCTGAGCCCCCGCCCCCGTGATGCCCGAAAGAGCCAGTTCCGGAATCGCGGCCCAGTTTGTTAGTCCAGGTTCTTGCGCCTGCTTTTCTTTGATGATGGAAACAGCGCGCTCCAAGTCTTCAGGACTACGTGCTCCTATGTTGTAGTTTTTTCCACCGACGGTTATTGAAAACTTACGTGGTTCACTCATAGTCATTTGTCCTATGGAAGCTCTTCAATACTTATATCACCGTCGTCATAGCTAAAGCCCCCCGTTCCTACGGGAGGCGGGTTCTGCGCCATGGGAGGCCGCGTAGGTGCTAGTCCAATGTTTTCATAAAAACTATTTCTCTCGTCTGGAGAGACAAGTCTCCCGGACTTTCTAGACAAATAGTTCTCCGTGATCAAGTTTAGGTTATTGTCCAGTAGATTTGTAAACACGTTCGGATTACTGGTGCTTCCAGAAAGCATGTCAACCGATCTTTGGACATCCTTGTTGGAAAGATTACTTCCAGTCCCAAGCCCTTGGGCTTTCGCGGACTTAAGCGCAACAAACAGAATTCCCTGCTTGAGCTTAGCGCTTTCAGACGAAAGAGATCCCCAGTTGTAAGACTCAATGCTTGCAAGTTCGTTAGCTTTTTCCAAAACATCCCCGGGATCTGCTTGATTACTCATCCCGAGAAGGGTGGGGACTGCAGCTATTTCATACTTGATGTTATCTAGGCCCGTTGCGAGGCGAGAGACCACAGAGGTAAGTGCTGCGCGAGACGCTTCTGGATCGCTACCAAGAGTCTCCCCTTGGATTTGATCTTTCAGAGTTCGTGTGGCCTGTGCCAGTTCCACAACCGCAGCTTCCTGCTCGGCGCTCTCTTCGAAAGCTTTTCGTTGCGCCGCCGCCGACAGTCCTACCTGAGGAGGTGAAAAATTAACTGGAACAACATAATCAGGAACAGGGTTACCATCTACCGTAGTAACCACACCATCCTTTACCACCCCACGTCCATAGACGGCGTTCTCATTGGTATCCCATAGAGCAACCGCCTTGGCTGTTGACTTTTGGCCGCCTCGGCCAAGTTCGCTTAGTATTTCTCCCGGTCCAATGGCCGTTTCATTTCCAGCCATGTCTAAATAACCCGTTCCATCAGAGGCTTGTTGGACCTGTCTAGTGGCTCCTCCAGGCCCGGTAACGGTAAAGATTTTTCCGGGCTTCGATGCCCTCCTTCCTGCAATCGCGTACTGAGCCATAAGCTTACGGGATTCGGATTCGTCCTGACGAGCGGCATCAAACGCGGCGAGCTTGAGCTTCTGCTCACGCTCACGCTGGTTCTTGGTCCCTTCAAGCAGGATTCCAGGCACATCGCCAAAGGCTCCCGCAGCGCGGGACGCGAACGACCCTGACAGAGGCGCGCCCGTGGGACTGACGTTGGCGGCAAAGTTAAACCCACGCTGTGCGATCTGCGCCAGCATCAGGGCCTTGTCGAGAGACTGCTGTTCTTTTGGGTCCCCTAGAATGTCCGCATAAAGACTGGAATAGTCCGTCATTCCCTTCTTTATGGCTTCCTTATCGGGCTTAAAGAAACCCTCTAGGCCCGTAACGGATTCATTTTTTTTTTCTACAGCACCGCCGCCGGCGTAGTACCGTTCGTAGCTGACCTCTCCCCCGTCAGCCATGTTCAGTGGTCCGGGGGCCGTGGGCCCTGCTCCAGGGGCCGGTGCCGGTGCCTCTGGGGCGGGCGCGCCGCCTGCGGGAGGCGTAAGCCCCGCCGCCTGAAGTTGCGGTCCAAGTGCCTCGAGGCCCGTCGGACCTGAGGGCGGTGCACCAGCGCCCGATGGCGGGAGGGGAGGAGGAGGGGCCCCACCGGGCGCTGGGCCCGCGTTCTGTGAGCCGGGGACACTGGCAATGCCCTGGCCAAGCTTGCTCTGGAGCAGCGTCAACACCTCCTCAGGTGTTTCCATGGCGGCCTCTTCGCCCACCAGGTCAGCCAACTCCTTCCTGCGCGCGGAAGGGGACCGCATGTCCCCGCGCAGGGTGTTCATCAGGATTTCCGGCGAGCGTGGCGTCCTGCCAATCATCTTCCCGGATTCACCCTCCTCATCCTCGTTTTCGTACTCCGGAGCCTCGTTCTCGTCGTCGTCCTCTTCGGACATCGACATGACCTTCTTGAGGTTGTCCTCGAGAGAATCCTTGAAGCCGTGCATGATCCCCACGTTTTCGGGGTCCATGGCCTTCTGAAACATCGGACGACTAAGCACTTTTGACTTCATAGGAATTCCTTACATAAGCCCTTTTACGGCACCTGCTCCGGCCAAGAGACCAGTTCCAATTCCAGCGATTTGCTGCAGAGTGCTTGCGCTCGGCGCAGATTGGGTGGACATCGACATCTGCGTGGATGGTGCGCCTCTCACGATGTCGCTCAGGAAAGCCGCATCCTGGCGGCCCTGCATCGCCTCCTGCACTGCCGTTGCCCGGATAGCGTCTTCCTGCATCTGCGCGTTCTGCTGCTCGGCCACGCCAAGGTTGAACAACTGGCCCACGTCTGCCTGTGCGCCGGCCTGCGCCTGCTGGCCAATAGCGCCCTGCTGGATGCCCATGGAAGCGATTTGCTGACCAGTCTGCGCCAGCGCCTGCCCCTGAGACAGCGTCGTTCCCGCCTGCTGGGCGGCAAGACTGCCAATGCCCTGGCCAAGCTGTCCGTACATCTGCGCCTGCTGTGCGGCAAGGTTTCCTTGGGCCGTGCCCAACTGACCCTGTTGCAAGCCCATCTGCCCAAGGGCCTGACCAGCGGTGGCCATGTTCTGCACGCCCTGCTGGCCCAGCTGGGCCTGCTGAATCTGCTGTGCGCCCATGGCTTGGCCAATGTTCGCCAGCTGCTGGCCCTGCTGAAGGCCCAACTGAGCCTCCTGGGCCTGCATGTTCGCAAGGTTCTGCGCTTGCTGGTTTGTGATGTTCGCCTGCTGGCCAGCAATCTGGCCATACATCGTCCCTGCCTGCGCTTCCTGAGCGGACAACGCGCCCATGGCCTGCGCGGCGGACTGCCCCAGCTGAGTCTGCTGGATTTCCTGCTGACCAAGCGTCTGCCCAGCTTGTACAAGCTGCTGCGCCCTCGAAAGCTCCGCTTGGAGTTCTCGCGACTGCACGTCGGTAAGCAAGCCTGCGCGTTGCGCGGCCATTTGCCCCTGAATCTGTGCAATCTGCGCTGGCATGTACCCCGCCTGGACCAGGTTCTGGTAAATGTTCGCTTCGAGCCCAGTAGCGGCCTGGCCCAGCTGCGCCTGCTGGATAGCCTGTTGACCCATTACCTGACCCGTCTGGGCAATCTGCTGTGCCCTCGAAAGTTCCGCCTGAAGCTGCCGCGATTCGGCATCGCTGAGAATACCCGCTCGCTGGGCTTGAATCTGGCTCTGGACCTGAGCGATTTGCGCCGGAGCGTAGCCCGCTTGAACCAGATTCTGGTAGATGTTTGCCTCGAGCCCAGTAGCCCCCTGACCCAACTGCGCCTGCTGGAGTTCCTGCTGTCCAAGAAGTTGGCCGGCCTGCGCTAACTGTCCAGCCTGCGCCAAACGCGCCTGCGCCGCTGCACTCTGCAGCGATCCCGCCTGTGTTCCAAGCGTTCCCTGAAGAGCCGCTTCCTGAGCCAAGGCCGCTGCGCTGCGCTGACCGATTTCGCTCTGTGAAAGCCCCAACTGGCCAAGCGCAGTGCCCTGACCAAGCTGACGCTGCTGCTGCTGCTCAAAGCCCTGCATGGCCGCCTGCTGCGCTTGCGCGTAGTTCTGAGCGTAGTCCTGCATGATCTTCTGCTGCATCTGGTCTTGAACGTTGCGTTCAAACTCAGCGCGCTGAACCCCTTCGCGGGTGCCACCAAAGGCCCCCGCGCGAACCGCTTGGGAAGCCATTTCCTGCCGCGCAATGTCGGCCTGACGACGCATCTCCTGCATCGCTTGACGCGTGACCGCACGCTGATAGGGGTTCATGAATTCTTCGGCGGCGTCCGGAGAGTATCCTTGCGCGCCTTGGAGCAGGCCCTCAATGCCGAGGTTGATCGTTCGAGCCGCCTGGCGCTGCGCGGGCATCGCCGCTTCGGCAATGTTTCCTGCAGTACCAATGCCCGATTCAACAGCGCGATTGGCCAAGCCCATGTCAACGCCAGCTTCCCGCGCAGCCTGCGCAGACTGTTCAATCAATCCTTGAGAACGGCCAAGGTCGGCCTGAGCATACTGCCCTGCAACTTGAGCTGCCCGTCGCATCCCCTGCGAGCCTTGGTAAATGGACCCCATGCCAAGGTCCGCAGTATCGGCATACTGCCCCATGCCCATTGCAATATCTTCAGCGGCAGCAAAGTCAGGGCTAATCGCTTGAGCAGCGGTAAGCCCTTGACGAAGAGCTGCCTCACTGGCAGCAGTGTCGGCCTGCGCGTACTCGTCCGCTGACCGTGCTGCTTGGGACATGCCCTGTGTCCCTTGGGCCACGGTCCCTAGTCCGGCATCCGCCGCATCAATGAACTGACCAATGCCCTGTGCCGCTGCCCGAGATGTTCCAAAGTCGGTGCCCATGCCACGGGTGGCAGTGAGGCCCTCTTGAATCGCCGATTGGCTTGCGCCTAGGTTAGCGGCTGCATCTCCTCGAAGCATTTCTTGGGCTTCGTTAATTCCGGCAATCCCACCCGTGATGCTTCCCGCGCCTCGTCCAGCCTGCTGGGCATAGGTGCCAAGGCGGTTAGCTGCGGTTTCCGCTGCCCCAAAGTCAGGTTCCGCGCCGCGAACGGCTGCCGCCCCTTGACCCATCAGGCCCTGAGCGCGCGCGAGGTCGGCCTGTAGGTAGTCGTCCGCCATTCCAGCAGCGCGGCCCACGACACCTGCCCCTCGCTGGATGTACCTCTGGCCTGCGGCAATGTTCTGCTGGTACTGGTCCAGCTGGTCAGCCGAAATTATCCCCTGCTGGTAGGCTTCTCGCGCAGCTTGGAACTGCGGGTCCATGTTGATGCCGTAGATGTCTCGCGCGCCCAGCATCGCCAGGTCTTGGCCTTGGGTAATGGCCTCTGAGGCAGCATCCAGGTAGGGTTCGTAGAGGCCGATACCTTGCTGAGCAAGGTCCATGGCCTGAAGCTGAGTAGGCGAAAGTCCTGCCGCGACGTATGCAGGAAGTTGAAAAGGTTTTTCAAGTTCCTCCTGCGCCAGTGCAATGACCGCAGCTTTTTGGGCCTCAACCTCCGGGGCCTCTCTGACGATTTGGCCGGTATAAGTAACTTCAGCCATTGGACTTCTCCAGCGACTTCATCAAGGCGTACATGCGGGCAGCACCCGCACGCCGAGAGCCGTTGCCCGCGCCCCTGACCGCCTTTGCGGTGAATACAAACTCTCCGTCGGAGAGCATCGCTGGAATTGAGTCAGAAGTCCCAGTTCCAGGGCCGTCGATCTTGCCCGTCTTACGGGGAAAATCATCAAGCGTCATTTCCCCGCCTTTGGCAGCGTACTGAGGAGCGGACCCCGAGAGGTAGTTTGAAGAGTAAGGGTCAAGCCCGTGGTACCCGGTGGAATAGTCCCCTCTTTGAAAGCCCCATTTCTCAGGGTCTTCTTCGAGCAACTGATATCCGGTCTTTCCAGCGTAACGCTCGTCAATCATGCCCTCAAAGCTTGGCGGAGGCGCGACTTCTTCTCCCGTAGCAGGGTCAAATGCACCGGCCAAGTACGCACCGCCAATGCCCACAGCGGCCAAGGGGCCGTAGGTTCGGAGAAAACCGGGAGCCTCCTTCCCTGCTGCCAGCGCACTTTCCTTAATCCCGCTCGGCATGATGTTCTCATGCACCCACTGTCCGGGCTTTCCGAACGTTTTCCCAAGCCACGACTGCTCCGTCACGGTGGACGCGCTCGTGGGAGAGCCCACTGCGGTGCTTATTTCAGAGGCTGAGGCGGGGGAGCCCACGTTCGCGCCTACGTCTTTTGCTGAAGTGAAGGCTGCCGAAGTGCTCTCCGCAGGGGTGGATGATAGCGTTTCCCCGGCAGGAGCTTCCCCAAGCCCTGCTGTTTTAACCGCTCCGCTAGACGCAGTTGCCTGCTCCGCAGCCTTGGTATATGCCTCCGGGGTCAGGTTCAAGAGTTTCGACCCAACGCCTACGGTCGCCCCTGTCAGGAGGCCGCCCTTGAGCGCGTCCGAGAACTTCTGCCCACTCGCCCAGTTAACCAGCGTGCTGGCGGCGGCGGTATTGAAGGCCAGTGCCAAGTTAGGCATCGCGGCCATGCCAAGAGAGCCGGCCAGACCAGCTCCGCTGAAAAGCGCGCTTCCAGGGCCCAAGAGCATCGTCGCGCCGACCGTCAGAACGGCACGCCCAATGGGGTTCTCCGCGACCTTTTTGACGATGTTTACAACGGGCTTGACGACGGCTGTGACGACGTTAACCGCCGCTTTGAACACTTTCCCGATGGCTTTGAAAATCTTCTTAAAGAAGAACTCCGGAAGCCCGGTATCAGGGTTAATCGTGCCGCTCCCGCCCCTGCGACGAAGCATTCTCGCTTCGTAAGGCGTAACATGGGCCAACATCGTGTCCCCGTTCCGTCCGTAGTCCGCCAAGGTGGCCAAGCCCCCTTCCGCGAACTGCATTTCTCCTGGAATCTCAGGACGAGCAGACTTTTGTGCTGAAATCCTGTCAAGCGCGATGTTCAGCGCAGCAAAAAAGGCAGGGTCGTACTGCTCTGGCAGGATGTCCTCTGGAACCCCTTCTTGGATAAATCCGAGACGGTTTTCCTCGTAATTCTCTGGCTCAGAAACCAGCGCATCGACCATCTGGCCCAAGGCATCCAGAAGCTCATCAGGGATGTCCGCCCCAGAAAGCACCTGGACAAACTCGTCAACCGTGTCCGGGTCGGCCTCTCCAATCGCAGACAGGAGGTCTTCGCCAAACGCCACCGGATTTTCGTTGGCATACTGACGACCTGCGTCCTCAAACTTCTTAATATCCTCGGGGGAGACTTCAGGGGCAGCAGGGGCAGCCATATCCTCCGGATCTTCCGGAGAATTGGGGAGAGACATAATGCCTTCGGCCATAGTTCGTACCTTTCCTATGTTGTGCCATGGCCCGTGGGCCGCGCGCCGTGGAAAGGACGCGAAGATGGCACTAATAATGCGTCAAAAACCTAGTTTCTGTCCACTTCCAAGTAGGACAGGTAGAAATAAACCGTGGCCACGGAGGATTCCACGGTAACCTTGTCTCCCGCCTCCAAAATGCACGGAACTCCGTTAAAAACGTCCAAAGTGGCGTTCGGAGCAAGGACATAGGACCTTAGCAGGTAATATTCCGTGGCAGACCCGCTAACGTACTGAGAAACAGTGATCGAGGCCCGCGAAGCGTTCCCGTTAGTGACCCGAAGAGAGTTAAGAACCGCCGTATTTGCCGTGGGCACGGTATAAAGGTCGGTTTCTGTGGTGGCACTGGGGGAAAGCCGTTTTCTTAGGTACTTATTTGCCATGGTTTTAGCTCAGGGAGGAGACGAAAGCCATTGTTGCTATAACGGATGGCGTTGCGGGCCTGGTTGGAGACGACGCAGCGGCTAAATGTTGCATGGAAATGGCCGTGCTTGTGGTGCTCCAGTAAATTTCAACGTAATCGTTCGGATTAAGGTCCACAAAAAAGTTCAACGCAGCAATAACGCCCCCATCTACGCCACCATGCGACGATGTAATCGAATACCGGCTGCTACTGTCGGCAATGTTAGTGCCGTTTTTGGCAAACCAGACATCAATGTCATGGATTTGCGAGTCAGTGTTGATTACCTGGGCGCTAAACTGGAGGTTGTAGACCCCCGCGTAGTCCACCTTGAGCTTAGAAGAGTCTACAACGTAAACGCCCTTTGAGATGTCCGTCACGTTGTAGGTGAGGGCGTAGGCCGTGGTGGTAGACGCCGCCGTCTGGTCTACGTCACTGTGGAAGGCCCCGTGCGGAAGTACCAGCTGCTGCGCGCCTTGAGGCCCTGCGATCCCAGATGCCCCTGCCGCACCTCCAAACCAAGCCCCTTGCGCAGATGTATTGTCAGACGCTGTAGGGGTGTAGGTGGTATTCAGTTGCAGGATGACCTGTTCCAAGGACCTGACAAGCTGGTTGAACTGCTCCGCGCTGTACTCGTTTGGTACAGCGTTCGGTAGGCGGACGTTAAGTATCTTACTCATCGGAGCCCGTCAGGCTGGAGGTCTACTCGGAGTGTTCCGTACCTCCATCGAGTATCCACATCGTCACTCTCAATTCGCAGCGAAATCTGTCTCCCGCGCGCCCGCGTGTCCACTTTGGTGGTGGTCGGGGTAATGGTGTACGGGTCAAGAGAACTTGGGGTAGCAGTCCCCTGCGGGTACGCCCGCAAGAGCAGGTGAACCGTCAGGTCGCCTTCTTGGTTCTTAAAATCCGGCAAGAATCGGCTCATGAACAGCATGTTGTCCCCGTCCCCGATATCAAAGTACCCAGAACGAATGTAAGCGGTGATTGCAGAGTTAATCGCGTTTTTGCCGTACTCCTGCGAGTACACCGGAGCGCGGCCCGCAGAGACCCCATAAACAGTCGAGATGGATGTTTCGGTGCTGCTTGGAAGGTATTCAAACCCAAGAGGATACTGAAAAACGGTCGCATCTTCCCACCATGTTCTAGACATGGTTCCGATACTCCAAACCTGTTCCAGGTAGTTGAACGTAACACACCTGTTTATGTAGTTTGAGTTAGCGGAGCAGTACCACCAAGTGACTTCGTTGAAGTCGGAGTTCAATCCCACAAAAACCCTAGTTCCCTGCACGCGATTGATATCGTCGAACACGTAATCTTGAACGGTGCAGGGAAGCTTTTTGGTCGTTCCGTCGAACACGTAGAACGCTTCTTGACTCATCCAGAACGCCAGCCCGTTGATGTCTACCGCTGCATGGGCCCCTATGCAACCGCAGTTTGCACCCAGTTGCTGAAATCCGAAGGTGTATGGAGGACCGATGTACTGCATGCCATGCAAGGACATGTCAGTGAAAATCAAAATCTGGCCGCGAGACCTAAGTGCGGTAATGATCTTGTTTCCATCAGTGAGGCGTTGGCCGCCGGCGGTGTTGGTAGCGGTTTCTTCAAACTGATTTACATCTTCTTGTGAAGAGAACCTAACAAACATGGGGTCTTGAGTGGACGCCGTTCCAATCGTTGTTTCTGTACCAAAACACACCAAGTGGCGATCTGGGGTAGAGACAAGAGCAAAAGTGCTTTTGGTAGGGGCTCCTGAAATTTGAGACGCTCGTGTACTTGGCCCAGAACTGGTATTCCAATAATAAGTGCCTCCATCACAGAGCTGGCAAACCATGTCCTCGCCATAAAGATCAAACTGCCAGATTCTGGCAAAAAGTCCCAAGCCAGTGGAACGTGGAGTTCCCCATGTTCCTCCGCTCCATGGGCCGGCTCCCCACCCATAGTCAAAAAGATTGATATCTTGCCCTACTGATATCTGGTAAGCCCCCACGACAGAGGCCCCTCCCGTTCCAGAATCAGAAGCAGTCGCGTTAACCGGAGCCCTGATGGTGTAGGTGCTTGCCGTTAAAACTTCTATGATCTGATACTCAGAGTTCAAAATGCTGGCGGTAATATTCCCCCCAAGCGACGCTGCTCCGCTAAACGTAACAAAGTCCCCTGCAGATGCTCCATGCGCAGTATCTGTAACCGTAATTGTCGGAGATCCATTTGAAGCAGAAAAAGTCACTTCTCCTGCTGCGGTAGTGACGCGCAAAGGAGTTATGTCAGCCCAGACTCCCCCAGAGTAGACATAAAGCTTCTTGGTCGTCCCTACTATTAAGTAGGGAACGCCCGCGAGAGAGGTCCATGACTTTGAATGGCTTACCTGGCCAATTAGGTAAGTTTCAAGATTTTCAAACCATGTCCAGCCCCCGATTTTCTCAGGAAGCCCGTACCGAAAGCGGACGTAGTCGCTATCGACCCATCCGCCCTCCGCACCGTATTCGGTGTTTTGCTTGTCAATTCCAGGCTTGAGTGCCAGGCGAAGAAGAGGCATGGCTACATCCCTCAGGCGGTAACTGCTTTAATGACCGCAAAGTTGAACACCGGCTGCTCCGTCGTGGTTCCGCCTGTCGTGGCAAAAGAGATTCGGAAAGAGCCCGCAGCCACTGCGGTAACCTCTAGCATGTAAAGGTCCGTCCCGCTCTTTTGGGAAAGAACTACTACGTCTGTAGCAGCCACGGTGCTATTGGTAACCGTAAAGCTCTGCCAGGTTGCAGTGCCCGCAGCAGAGACGAGGGTGATTGCCCCGTTCGTCTTGTTAAGCGTGACGCCGGTTGTGCGGCTTGTGGCTTGAGTAACGGTTCCGCCTGTTCCCGTGCCATACCCTAGACCAGCAGTGTCTCGCGTTACCGTAAAGCCAGTGTCCGCGACTCTTGCGACTTCAGCGACAGCGCCAGCATCTGCCGCCGCCCCGAAGCGAATAGTTCCTCCACCAGAAGTCCCGACTGCTGAGGAGAGGATGTAAGCGCCAACAGCAGCGTTGTTAGCGTCTGAGTTGTAAAACTCAATCTTGCCTATTGGCTGGTTTGCGGCGGTCGTAGTATCTGTGTCGGTGAAGCGCAAAGTATTGTTTGCGGTATCCGACGTCAGGGCAGTATTTGTGCTGCGAAGGTCGAGGAGTTGTGCAGCGTTTTGTGGATTAGCTCCAATCCCGACGTTCCCGCTTGCGCGTATTGCCAGCCTTGTCTGTACAGCAGTTCCCCCAGATGGGGTTGTATTAAACAAAATCTGAGACGGAACAGAATCAACCGCAACAGTTCCGTCTACTTGTGCAACTATGGTTGCTCCGGGCGCATAAGCAGATGGGGAAGTTGTGTCTGCACCATTAAACTGGACAATCCCTAAATTGTCCCCATCTGTGACAGCAGTTAGAGTTCCATTTGTACCGGATTTGCTTTTGTTGAAAACAAAACATCCCGGGAAAGCCGCACTCGTTGAATAGTTAAACAAGCCCAACGAAGAACCAGCAGTCGTTATTGCATGGATTTGGCTTGCCGGAGAGCCGTTTGAGGTGCTGAGTTTAGTTGAAGAAGAGGTTGTCTTTCCTTGAACCAATACTCCAGTTGCATCAACAATAAACGGCGAGGAGTCTACGTTTGTGCTGTCCTCAATCTCTAGTGCGTTACCAGTTCCAAGCTGGGTTACACGCAGGGCAGCGTTGGTGTCGTCCGTAACGCTGATTACTGTACTGCCGCCAAAGTAGTTTGGCGCGGTGCCTGCTGCGTAGAAGTTATAACGACTGGTTCCAGAGGCCGCCAACCCGGAATAAAACCCATAGTTCGTGTCAGCCGCCGTCATGAGTGATCTTGAGTAAAACCCATACTGTGTTGTAACAGTAGATCCGGCCCCCTTGCTTATGCCATCAGCAAAAAATCCATAGTGACTAGCAAGTGTAAAAGAAGCGGCTGTGGTGCTCGGGTCAGACAAAAATGAAATATGCTGATTTGTAACGAGAGAAGAAAGAGCTATTTGATCGTAAAAACTAGTACGAATAGGGAGAGCGTCGGTAGAATCAGGTGAAACTACTCCGCACGCGGCAGAGCCTGTCCCGTACCGCACAAGCACTCCATCAAGCGTTGGAAGGGTAGCAAGAACATTATTTCCGCTGCCTGTATTAGTAACGCTAACGACGTTTTTGCTTGCATCCAAAGCAAGGGCGGTGCTCGCGGTTAGACCGGAAAGCTTAACTGTTCCAGCCAGCGTCGTGGTTCCCGCAAAGTAATTAGGGGCACTACCTGCGGCGTAGAAGTTGTATCGACTGGTGCCAGAATCCGCCAGATCAGAATAGAAGCCATAGTTCGTGGTTGCAGCCGTCAAATTATTTTCAACAGCAAACCCATACTGGTCCGTTACAACTTGAGTACCAACCCCTCCAGATGTCGTAATGCCTGGAGTAGAAAATGCCTTGAAAACCGGCATTGTCGATGTTCCGGCGGTAATGCGGGATATCGACGGCTTTGATCTAAACGAGTAATGACTAAAAGTATCATACCCATAGATGTTACTGTTGCTATCAACAGCGGAGTACGTGTCGGCAGTGGCGGTTGCAGTGCTGGATTGTCCTATGTAAATAGCTTCTATGGCACTGGATGTGGGATTTACATTTCCCCATCCTGTCAAATACAGATTTTTGCCACTTATGGTGGTGAATGCGCCGGTGTTGGCTGTATCTGCGCCAACTGTTCCGTTAATGTTTATAGATGCAGTGCCCGTCAAGTTCGTGACCGTTCCTGACGATGGAGTGCCCAAAGCTCCTCCATTAAGCACTACCGATCCCGCCGCGCCTACGTTGACACCAAGAGCAGTCGATACCCCTGTCCCAAACCCAGTAATCCCACCTATGGGCAACCCAGTGCAGCTTGTAAGCGTTCCAGAAGAGGGAGTGCCAAGCGATCCGTTACGAACTACAAAAGCGCCCGCACTTCCCGTATTAATGGCAAGCGCAGCAGCAACCCCCGTGCCCAAACCGTTAATGCCAGCAATCGGAAGCCCCGTACAGTTTGTGAGCGTACCCGACGCAGGCGTGCCAAGAACTGGCGTTACAAGGGTCGGCGTATTGGCAAAAACAAGCGCTCCGGTACCCGTTTCGTCAGTAACGGCAGCAGCCAGGTTAGCCGAACTGGGCGTAGCCAAAAAAGTGGCAACGTTCGTTCCTAAGCCGTTAATGCCAGCAATCGGAAGCCCCGTACAGTTTGTGAGCGTGCCCGACGTAGGCGTGCCAAGAACTGGCGTTACAAGGGTCGGCGAAGTGGACAAGACAACAGACCCCGTCCCCGTTGCAGACGTTACCCCGGTTCCTCCGTTGGATACGTTCAACGTGCCCGAGAGAGTGATAGCTCCCGTAGTTCCAGTATTTGGACTGAATCCAGTTGCCCCCGCACTAAAAGAAGTAACGCCCGCAGCTACCGTTGCGCTCGTGTAAATGTTGTAGCTTGAATACCATTTGGTAGTTGTAGATGCGTTGAAAACCATTACGCCATCTACAGGCAGCGCAATAGAGGCATTTGTTGCAAGAGCATCAATAGATGCGCCAGAAGCGGGGTATATATTGACTGTATTTGCGCTTTTATTAACAACAACTACCCTACGTCCAACTGTTGCAGTTGGAAGAGTTGCACCAGAAGGAGCGGCATCTGCGGTGGTGATGACTGTGTAGTCATCAGTCATGGGTGCCTGTGCTTGAGCGTTTGTTCCCGCAGTAAAAGTAGCCGAAGTACTAAACGTCTCCCCAGAAAGAGCGGGAGTAGACAAGGAAGGGCTTGTTCCGAATACCAACGCCCCGCTTCCGGTTTCCCCCGTGACAGCGGAAGCCAAATTAGCCGAACTGGGCGTAGCCAAAAAAGTGGCAACGTTCGTTCCTAAGCCGCTAATCCCAGATACAGGGAGACCCGTTGCGTTGGTGAGCGTTCCAGAAGAAGGAGTGCCAAGCGCCCCTCCATTAACTACGAACGCTCCAGCAGACCCAGTATTTACGGCAAGTGCTGCGCCTACCCCTGTCCCAAGCCCAGTAATCCCACCTATGGGCAGTCCTGTTGCGTTGGTGAGCGTTCCAGAAGAGGGAGTGCCAAGCGCTCCGCCATTAGTAACAAACGCTCCGGAACTTCCAACATTGACGGCAAGTGCTGCGCCTACCCCTGTCCCAAGCCCAGTAATCCCACTTATGGGCAGCCCTGTTGCGTTGGTGAGCGTTAAAGCAGATGGAGTGCCAAGCGCTGGGGTAACCAAGGTAGGGCTGGTAGAAAGAACATTTGATCCGCTTCCGGTAGACGTAGTAACCCCGGTTCCTCCATTGGCTACGTTCAACGTACCCGAAAGAATGATGGCTCCCGTGGTTCCAGAGCTGGGGCTAAAGCCCGTTGAGCCTGCGCTGAAAGATGTAACGCCCGCAGCGGTGGTTGCGCTTGTATAAAGATTAAACGACGAGTACCACAGCGTGGTGCTTGCCGCATTGAAGGTCATGACGCCGTTTGTGGGGAGGGCAATCGAAGCATCTGCAGCCAAAGCATCAATAGATGCCCCCGATGCGGGATAAACGTTAACCGAATTAGCGCCCTTATTAACGATAACAATCCGACGGCCCGCAGTCGCGGCAGGCAATGTAACGCCTGAGGGGTTTGCCGACGCAGTCGTTATGACGTTGTAGTCGCTTGAAATCGGCCCTTGGTTTTGCGCGTTAGCTCCGGCAGTAAAAGTTGCGGAAGTGCTAAACGTTTCTCCCGACAACGCCGGAGTAGTCAGGGAGGGGCTCGTTCCAAATACCAACGCTCCACTGCCCGTTTCTCCCGTAACGGCAGCAGCCAGGTTAGCCGAACTGGGTGTAGCCAAAAAAGTGGCAACGTTCGTTCCTAAGCCGCTAATCCCCGTGGTAACAGGAAGGCCGGTGGCATTAGTAAGGGTGAGAGCGGATGGAATCCCAAGCGCGGGAGTGACCAGCGTGGGACTGTTTGAAAATACCAGCGAACCAGTTCCCGTCTCATCAGTAACCGCAGCAGCCAGGTTAGCCGAACTGGGCGTAGCCAAAAAAGTGGCAACGTTCGTTCCTAAGCCGCTAATCCCCGTGGTAACAGGAAGGCCGGTGCCATTGGTAAGTACGATGGAAGAGGGCGTTCCAAGCGATCCTCCATTCACCAAAAAAGACCCCGCCGTTCCGGTGTTTATTCCCAGCGCTGTAGCAACCCCGGTTCCAAGCCCGGAAACACCCGTGGAAATGGGCAGCCCTGTAGAGCCCGCAAGAGATGCCTTGAGCGTGCCTATTTGGAGGTCATTGAGGATATTGTAGATATAGGACGTAGTTCCATTTCCTGTACATCGAACAACTACGTCTTTTCCGTTTTCAATTTCATAGTCGCGCGCCGCATCGTAATTCCCTTGAAACAGGAAGATACTGCGCCCTCCGGACAGGCTGTTTTGGATGAAGTAGTACCCTTCAAAATCATTAGGGGTAATTTGAACGTAAGCCGGCGCACCCAGGTCGCCCGCATCCACGAACTCAAGAATTCGATTCCGACCGTCGGACGCCGCAAAATCAGCTACGTTGATCGTATTCGGCGAACCAGAATTACCCGCTGCAGGAAGCGTGACGGCGGTGTACCCAACAATAGCCGTATCAAAATAGTCAAAATTAGTGTTAGTGGACGTTCCCCAAGTGCCGGATTCGTCCCCGGTGGTGATTTTCTTAATACCAAGGTTCGTGTATGTAGCCATGCGCGCTCTCCTATGCTACTCGTGACCAGACTGTTGTCTGGGTATCATTGACTGTAGTCCAATTCGGGGAAGAGGAATCATCCACCTGTGTCCAAGCAGTCGTTTGGGTATCTGAAACAGGAGACCATCCCGCAGACTGAGAATCACTTACGGTTGTCCAATTCGATGTTTGATTGTCGTTTATTGTAGCCCAAACAACAACGTAGCCAATTTGCGTCTGCCCTTGGACTCCTGTTACAGGATTAAGAATCCTTACTTGCCCAACCTGTCCCGCTGCCAGGGTTCCAGAAATGGTGCAAACAGTGGTCGGGAAGGCGGAACACGTTCCAACAGCCCCCGTGGCAGTTACGCCCGAGACAGAAGCCCCGGTAACCCCGTTAACCGCTACATTGCTCACCGTAGCAGACGCAGAGACCCCAGAAACGGTGATCAGAGACCCTGCGATTACGGAAACAGGTCTGATAGACGCAGTCGCCTGCGTCCCAGATACCGCATAGGAGACGTTTTGGGTTGAAGTAACGTTTCCTACTCGGGCAGTCGAACTTACCCCAGATACGGAAATGGTTACGTTTGCAACGGCGAGTACAGTTCCGGCCCGCCCTGTGGCGGAGTTTCCGGACACTGCCACCGTTGGGTTAGATATTACCGATAGATTCCCAACGGTCCCCGAGGAAGACACCCCGACGGGCAGAATCGAGGGGTTCGATGCCGTGACCACGACTCCAGCAGCCCCCGAGGCACCTACCCCAGAGACGAGAATGGAGGTTCCCTGGGAACTCGAAACCGTTCCAACGGATGCCGTTGCCGCTACTTTAGTTACGACATACGTAACGTTCTGAGTGCTTGAAACAACCCTAACGGAAGCTGTTCCAGTCACCCCAAGAACAGGGACAACCTGGCTTAGAAGTACTCCGACCGTGCCTACAGCAGAAGAACCTGTTACACCTGTTGGAAGAACGTAGGTGAACGTGCTTGAGGAAACGGTGCCAAGGGCCGTGGTCCCTGCCACACCAGAAACGGTGTAGTTGACGTTTTGAGCTGTTAGTCCCCAAGGGCCCTCGCCCCACGGACCAATGCCCCAACCTTGGTCGTATCCAGCAACAGAGCCGGCAGTCCCCGTTCCCGAGACTCCCGTAAGGGGGACCACTGTGATGAAGGAAACGGAAACAGATCCAACCGCTCCCGTACCAGATACCTTAGATACGGTGTAGTTGACGTTTTGAGAGGTGGAAACAGTTCCAACCGCTCCCGTACCGGAGACCCCCGTTACGGTGTAGTTGACACTCTGAGAGGTGGAAACAGTTCCAACCGCTCCCGTACCGGAGACCCCCGTTACGGTGTATGCGACGTTTTGAACAGTCGCAACCGTCCCCACGGATGAGGACGATTGCAACCCGGTGACATCCGCATACGTGATGTCACCGTCCGCGTATCCTGCTATCCAGTATCCATATTCAACATACTGGTCAGAATATGCGCTCACTTATCATGCTCAGGCAGCAGTATCGGGGTCCATCCATGGAAGTTCGATGAAGGAAGGCGTAGGAAGCTTCTGCCCTTCAATCTGCTGTTCCACCATGTTTTGAAACTTCTGGACGCCACTTTCACCAAGAGCCGCCAAAGTCCAATCCACGGCCTGCTGCGCGGTTACGCTGTAAATGTCCGTAAAATCCGCAGGATCGGGCGGAAGAAGATGAACATCGCTGCCCGCTTGCCCCTTCAGCCCGTTTTCGTCCTCTCCCTGGCAAACAAAGTACGAAATGATGGCAACGTTCTGCAGGCTGCCTTCATTCACAACTTCCATTTTATTAACTTTCCAAGTATAGGTGATCATGTTTCAGCCTCGCTTTCGGAAGCAACCTGGGCCTCGGCCTGCTGTTTGATTTTAATGACCAAAGGCCATGCCCCAGAAGAAGTGGGGAGGTTACCCAGGGTCTGAAGAATTGCGTTTACTTCGTCTACGGACAAATTCAGTTTAATTTCCATTGTTTCCTCCTCAAGGAACGGTTGATGCAAGTAAATAATAAGTCGTTCCGTTAAAGTTAACGGCAATCGTCCTATTAGCGGTTGGCGTTCCGGTGCCTACATTAGTCCCCTCAGTATACCAAGCGGGCATTGTATTTCCGGCGCTCAAATCCATTGAATAGTATTGCACGGAATCGGCAATTCCAGTAGTCGGGGCGGTTCCAGAAGCCACTGAAAAGGTGTTAGTGGCGCTTGTCCCGAAAGTAGATGTAGCAAGCCCCAGGTTGTTAGAGCCGGTTAAAGTCATTCTCTGGGTCGCGCCCAGGGCTCCGGTGCCCGTCCACCATTGCATCGTTCCCTGCACCCCACTAGCGCCCCAGGCAAGGAACCGCATGGCACCGCTTGTAAAATCCATCGTCGCAGCAGACGTTTGATTGGCTGACGTTGTTGCAGCAACACGCACCGCCCCGTTGACATTAAGCGCCTGGTCCCCGGTCGTCGCGCCAATGAACGTGTTACCGGCAAAATAGTTTGGGGCTGTTCCTCCGGCGTAGAAATTCCATCGAGAAGTGCCGGAAGCTGCGATATTTGCTGTGTAACCGTAGGCCGTCGTGATGTTTGATTGAGTGACAGCCCCATGGAAAAAACCATGATAGGTTGTGATAGTCGCAGCACCTGAAATACTAGACGTTGAGGGTTGAAATCCCCGATATGTCGCCAACGTAAATGCAGAATTATTGATAGAGGGGTTTACAAGCGCGCCCACTGCAAGGGTAGTAACATCTGACTGGATTTCCCCCGACAACAAAGCCTGATATCGCTCAACCCCACCAGTAAGGGACTTGTTCACCTCTAGATTATGAGTAACAGCGGGGGTGCCAATAGATAAGGTACCACTAAAATGATTAGCCGCCGTACCGCCACCATAGAAATTCCACCGACCTGAGGCCGCTGCCATGTTTCCAAAAAACCCGTAATTGCTGGTCGCGGCTGTCAGCGTGCTTTCAGCCATGAAGCCGTACTGATTACTTAATGTAGGAGTCGCTGGCTTTGTCTGCGGATTTACGTAAACGTGATAAAGAGTACTCAACGTAAACGCGGCGTCCTGCATGATTGGGCGGATCAACAAACCACGATAGCTAGAAGTAACCCCGCTACCAATCGTTTGGTCAATAATTTGGCCGTTGGTAAAAGCAGAACCGGACGCCGTTCCCGAAACACGGAAAGCATCGGTTGTAGGTAAACCGCCGATACCCGTGTTGCCAGCAAAGTAATTGGCGGCAGTTCCAGCGGCGTAGAAATTCCAACGCCCGGTTGAGGAAGCTAGATTGGAATAAAACCCGAAGTTGTTGGTGGCTCCGGTTAGAGAAGGCGCAGCGGCAAATCCGTATTGACTAGTTACGGTAGAGCCCGCACCAAATGTACTTTGGAATGTGTTGTAGTGGTTTAAGTTAGCTAAAGTAAAACTAGCAGCAGCAGTTGCAGCAATCGATACAAAATAGCTAGCTTGAGAAGTAACGTCAGATTGAATTTGGCCACCGGACCAAACACCAAAACCAGACGTTGCTCCAGTTATGTTTTGTACAACATTAAAAAGCTGGCCTGCCCCTCCAATGCCCCCAAATCCAACCTGCCCCGCACTGTTAATCCTCATTCTTTCTGTCGGAGAACTAGCGCCATCCGCCGTCGTGCTAAATACAAGCCTCCCCGGCATGTCGTTAGTGCCGGGGGTGCCGTCAACTTGAGCGAATATCTGAGCACCCCGGACATAATTAGCGCCGTCAAAACCTTCAAACCTCATTGCCCCAAGCTGATCGTCAACTTGAACAATCGCGCCAGCTCTATTTTTTCCAAAAGTCGTTATAGGGGCAGTTGCATCTGCGGCGCTGTTTATGCCGGTAAATGTACCAAGCACCCCAATTGACTGAACCCTTCCGGCCCCCGCCGTGGTAGTAACAGCGGTGGCTGCTCCCGTTACAAGTATCCCACTTGCATCGATCACAAAGGGACTAGCGTCCACGTTCGTATCGTCTTCTACTAGAAACGCATTACCCGATCCAGTCTGAGTAATACGAAGCGCATTTCCAGTGGTGTTTACCGTAATCGATACAGGAGAAGTTCCTGTGGTCTCCACTTTGTCCGTATTGAGGTTTGTAAAATTACTATCAACCTCATTATGGGTAAGCGGAGACCCCTTTCCTGCTCTGGTTACGATGGTTGCCATCTACTTAATCTCTTTAGGCGATGCGGATGATGGCGTCGGTTGAATTTGCAGCGGGAAACTGGATAACAAAACTTCCAGACGTAACGCTCTTAGTGCCGCCAAACGTAAGCACGCACACTGCCTTGTTACTGGAAGTAGTGTTATAGATTAACGCGCCATCCGCACTAAACGTGGCAGAAGACCAGGTTGGATCGTTACTAAAATCAGTAAAGGCGGTTGTACTAGACGATGTAGGAGTGACGTTAGTAAGGGCTACGCCCCCTGCGGTGTACCCAGTACCGGAAGTCTCGTCTGCGGCCCCAGTCAGATTAGAGTAGTTTGTGGTGGCTGCACCGTAGTCGCCGGTTGGGGTGGCCTTGATCAAGGCAATCTTGAAAGCGTTTCCGGTAGAAGTTGTGAAATTGTGCGTCGCGGTCATCAGTTCGACCTTAAACGAGGTGCACATTGCATTGGTGACTGATCCCATGACAATTCTCCTATTCGATATCGACTATTTTGTCGGCAATTTGTGTAAGCCCTTCCTTCCTAAGAAGGTCGGCAATGGAAATACGTTCGGAACGAGCTGAACGCTTCATATAAAAGACCAGAATGGCCCGTAGTTTGTCCTGGAACGCGAGTGCCTGCTCACGCAAAGGCATTGGCGTGCCTGCCGAGACGCTAATAATCTTTCTCAGCGCCAAATCGGCCAGTTCTTCTGGGTTTAGGTCACGATTGTTGGTGGTTACAACAGATGCAACCCCAACAGAAACAGTAGATGCCTCTCCAAACATGGATTTTCCTCCTCTTTACGGCCCCGGACTATCACTCTTCAAGTACAATCGAGTCATTCCGTCTCGATACTCGTCTCGACGACGGCGCCCCTGTTGCTCAAGGCCAAGCCCCTGTAGCGCCTGGGTGTAACTCTTCTCAAAAAACTCCAACATCTCTTTCGGACCCTTGGTATAGCTGTACGCCTGCACCAAACAAGCGTAAAACAACGCCTCAGGCGCGTTTGTGCTAATCCAAGTTGTGGTATTTGTCGAAGAAAGCTGCGCGGGGCGCGCAATATAGCCCAGTTCAACCGAAAAACTGGCGTTTGGAGTAGGGGCAACGTAAAAAGTGTTCTGGTCCCAGGTGCTGTAGTACTTCGGAGTACCTGTAGACGCCCCGTTCGGCCAGTATTCCTTCATAAATGACGTATCCCTGTAGTCAAGGAATACTTGATCGTTGCCATTTGTGACCATCAGGTATCGGTGAGTGAGGATATCCGACGGGGTGGACAGGAATTTATTCCCCGATGTCAGGTTTCCTGCCACTTCTACCTTGAAAACATCAAGATCGATGTCTCTCAGGATACGATTTTCGGCAAAAGTGATGAACGTATTGATTACCGCGTTGGTAAATACGTTCGCATCCACCTCGGTGTAGTTCCGGATGTTCGTTACAAGCTCGTCATAGGTCATGTGGTTGTCACCCTAACGATGCCTACAGAGCCCCTTGCCGCGATTGGCTGGGCTTCCTGAAGCGGTTGCATGTTATTTCCGTTGTAGGCACTGCCAATACTTTGGAAAAGCGTGTCTCCAGGGGTTCCAACGAAGACAGTTACGGGCTCAATTCGGTCAGGACGAGGCTGATACAACGCAATCGCGTCTCCCCTATACTTAAGAGGTTCAAGTTGGGGCTCTTTTGGCTCGTAATCTTCCGGACAAACCTTAAAACCGCGCCAATTCTTGCGCAAAACGGTGTACGGATACCGCTGGCCGCAATAATCGCAAAGTCCGTAGGAGAATTTTCCTGTCGCGTAGGCCACTAGACCCCCAAATCGGGCACCAGGTGCAAGCTCGCGGTGTCTCTGTCCTCGTCCGCAGCGCGCTTGAAGTCTTCTTCGTAGAAGGCTTTCAGGGCTTCGGTGCGCTCAGGCGCATATTTTAACGACAGTTGGTAGGAAAGTCCGGACACCAGGCAGGGCAAAAACCTGAAGTTGATGTCTGCTGTGTTGGTATAGATGCCCGCATCTTGGATTCTTCGGATTCTGTAGTACACGAAGGTGTACGTGGAGGTATCCGAGGCGGGGTATAGGAACACCTTGAAGGTATTCGCGCGCTGTACGTAGTACTGAGCGGGTCGCGCCTGGGTGGTTTTGTCCGGGATGTTGAGGTATTCCTCTCTTCCGATTCGATCAATCGTGATGTCGGTGGACGGAGAGGTAGAAGAATCGCGAATAATCGCAGAAAGAACGTTGACGGTGTCGCTGGCAAGCGTCAGTTCATTCGTTCCAACGCTCAAAGGAGAGGTTGCCTGCTCAATCGTCCACAGGTTCAAGCCACGATTTGCCCAATCCAAGAAAATAAGGTTGAGAGACCGACGCGCGGAGTTAAGCTGGTAACCATTCGTTACCCGCATCCCACAGCGTTCAAACGCTTCTTCGACGATATCGTCGATCTGAAGCGTAAAGTCGGTCGTCCCAGAGGTCGCCATTTAGCACATTCCGCCGTTTTTCATGCCCATGGCCATGCGCTTGCGTGGGCTGATGTTCATCATGCCCTTCTTAGCCATACCGCCTTTTCGCATCATAATCGGACCACTTTTCTTACTGGTGGCCTTGATCATCTTAGCTTTTCCGCCGCCACGAACGGCGCATCCCATTCCACGTGCCATGTTTATCTCCTTGGAACCATAGGTTCAAATGGGGGCTTCCTGCGTGCAGGTTTTTTTGCCCCTTTAGTTACTTTGGGGCCTATTTCCTTAGACATCCAAGGCAGCATGTCCTTGGTAACGCCTTCCTTGGGGCTACTTTCGTTCTTCTTTCCCAGCTCCTTAGACATCCAAGGCAGCATGTCCTTGGTAACGCCTTCCTTGGGGCTACTTTCGTTCTTCTTTCCCAGCTCCTTAGACATCCAAGGCAGCATGTCCTTGGTAACGCCTTCCTTGG
>JACCDG011967981.1_pt1 | contig 48117 bp, 83 predicted proteins | sample 7442471 | NCBI WGS metagenome assembly JACCDG01 (sample SAMN15323444, study PRJNA562643) | freshwater metagenome | isolation source: river surface water | place: USA:Blue River Watershed | collected 2017-08-17
ACAATCAACTCGGCGAACTTTTCTATATCAAACGATTGATTTCTGTCGTAGATACTAGGGGATGGTCTAAATCCGCATAGTTCGGCAAGTTTTTCAATTCGTTCGTTCACAATAATTCTCCAGTCACTCTATCGACCTTACCTACATAAACGGCTCTAGCAATTTCTTTCCCCGCTTGTTCAATTATTGTTTCGTTAAATCGGTCTATATACCATTTTGCTTCAATAGCAGTTTCAAATTTTTTCTCTAACTTGACTTTTGAATAAACTGGTCTTCCAGATTCTACGGGGTGTACTTTAACTTTGTGCATGATTTTAGATTGTATGATTGGTTCGTTTATCGTTTATTCAACTTGTCAGGTTTAGTAAAGATTATAGTATAAACCTTACCTTTATACAAGATAGGAAGGTCAACATGAACACTAACTTTAGGACCTTCAAGTTCCGAAACTAAACCATCATTACCAACACTACCTACAAATGGGATACCGTTCCATTTGCCTTCGACACGATCACCGATAAACCATGTAGGCTTATAACGGTTCTCACTAAAATATTCGCTAAGTGTCATGGTTTCTTGAGTGCTTCTTCCTTGACCATCTCACGCACAGTCTCTTCGACCATGCTCTTGTAGGCGAACTGATAGTTGAAATATCGGTATACGACAAAACTTGCCGCCGCTGAAATGATGATGACGATCAAGATACTGATATAAGAAAACAATAGTTTCATCATTCAACTCCCATGTGTTCTTTAATTGCTTTGACGCTATTGCTTATGGTATGTAGCACTAAATCTTCATCAAAAGTAGTATGAACATGATGAGTGTTAGTCTTCATCTCCACGGCTAGTATGCATTGTTGAACAATCAACTCAGCGAACCTAGCATTGTATTTTTCCATGGAACAAATACCGGTATCAGGCCTTGTTTCAACATCTTTGGTAGCCTGCCTAGCAAGTTCTTCGATTCGTTTGTTCATTTAAAATGCCTTCCATCTAACAACATTATAGCAACTTCCCACTTGTTTTACAAGTATATCTCTGTCATAATCGTCCACCAATCTGCCCAGGCTGATATATCCAAAAGCCATTTTAGGATCGTTATATGCTATCTTGTTCTTTATGGTACTAGTCTCGTAGAATTGTTTGAACCGTGCTTTGTGCCAATGTTCCATATACTTGTTATCATAGAATCTACAAGTGTGATATGGAGATATCTCGTATTGGGGTAATATCTGATCTACGGGACAGTTAGTATCACCCGCAGAATATAATTCAAAAGGATGTCGTCCTACATGACAATAGTGTAATCTAAGATCACCGAATCTATGACTAGCCTTGAAATGTTTATAATCGTCTAATTCTAGATTTACTCTGTCCTCTCCCTCAGTACAAAACAATAGATGAGGGCGTTCTTCATTTGGTCTTAATGTTAGTTCTTCTAACTCATGTATGAGATCGTTATACTTGGCTAATTGAGTTATATGCGCTATATCAGTCTCATGTTTTTCTTGTTCGGGAAAGTGAATATGCAATCTGTTTGCTGACGATTGATGGTCGTTTTTATCCCATTTTTGATCTATCTTATTATTAACAGGCAACCAAGAATTCAAATCATCTATCAATAGATTGAGTATATCTACTTTCTCATCGATGATATTTTTATTGAAATTTTGCCATGGATTTAAACTAGGTCTTAAATCTTTAGGGCTTTTACTATTGATAAGACCTGCCCATACTTGAGCAGGTCTATGTGACTCAAGTTCATAGACAAGTTTTACCTCGTCTATGCCTTGCAATATTAACTCATAATATTTGAACATGAGTTACTTATCGTCACGGAACCTCACAAATCGAGGGAAGCGAAGGCTGTAAGTACCATCTTGATTCTGTGTGATCACATCGCAAAGAACTTCCGCAGTACGGCCAATAACAGCATCAGAATTACTCCAATAACTATCACGATCCTCATCACTGTATCCGCTACCGACATTAACCTTGATAAACTTACCATCATCAGTTCCTTCGCATACAAGAGCACCAAGACGACCTTCATTACGACCAGTGCCTTCTTCAAGTGCTACCACCTTAAGATCAACCGTGATAGTAGGCTTCCACTTCATCCAGAATGTATTTCGCTTACACTCATAAGGACTATTGATGTCCTTGATCATGATGCCTTCGAATCCTGCGTTCACATTGTCTTTAGCATAACGCATCAATTGATCACGACCTTCGCCGGTATCAAGATCGACCATGATATGCGGCAGTAGTTCAACATTAGGCATCTGATCGATGACAGGACGCAATGAATTAAGAATAGCAACACGCTTATGAAGTTGTGCGTTCCAATAACCACGACCCCAATCTTCATCAGGAATGATATCAAAGATATTGAACACACTGTCACCGGCTTGTACATTATCCTTACGACGGGCCTGACGCATTAGTTCTTGGAAACTGTTACCGATCACTTCGCCATCAAGCCAGAAGCCCATAGCAAGGCTACGATCTTTAGCGGCGCGAACCAATTTAATAAAGTTATCCTGTACTTGCTTTTCGATGATATCAAAGTTCTCAAAGATTTTACCATTACGGCTATAGCAAGTAGTGATCACCTCACCTGCATCATTGTGAATGACACGCATCAATACACGCACACCGTCTAACTTAGGTTCAAGCCGCTTCAAACCCTTCATCTCAGGGCGACCTTCACTGTTGGTAGCCAACTGACAACCAAAGATAGGAATCTCATATTCGGTCTTCTTACAGATTTTGTTGATAGTCTTATCAGAGATACCCGCACGAAGGTCTCGACGGATGACAGGTGCGCAGAATGTATTCCACTCAACGGTGTCAAATCTATTTGACATCATCACCAGGGCGTCACGCGCGGCATTGCCCGTCAATTCGCGGTTGGCGAGTTTACAAAGTAGTTCTTCAAACTCATACCAGGGGTTTTCATGCTCGACTTCCATGCCGTCATCGAATTCACGATTAGGTACTTGCTTGACGCCGAAAGTCACATAAGGGTTATAACAGTACCGTGTGAAGTTAAGAAAGTTCTTAGCATTCACGCTACCAAGGACACTTGCCTCAAGAGCCTGGCGAAGTACATCTTCCTTGTGTAGGCGACTGTCACTCTCGTTTAGTTTACTGATCCAACTTGCGCTCATAGTGCTAATGTGCTCCAGATATATTGTTTCTCAAGATCGGCTTTGAATTCAGGGTACACCTTGCCAAGATATTCTGTACTCAATTGTTCATAGCCTTTGTTGCGTTTAGACCTAATCAACTTGTATAGATCATCATCGTCATCGACTATTTTACTACGAAGGGTACCGCCGCGTCTACCCCAAAGTGTCAATACTTTACCCAATTCATTGGTATCAAAGTTGTATTTTCGCAACTGTATTGCGATCCAAACCTTGTCGTGCTTACCTTCTTTGCACCAACCAATGAAACTATAATCTACCATTTTACTTAAAAGGCCATGCAGTATTTGGGTTAATTTTCGGGCGGGGTTCTAGTTTAATGTTTACTTCAATGACTACATTATACTCGTCTTCTTCCACGATGTCAACTGTGAAGGGACCATAAATCTCTACATAGTCGTCTTCAACTTCCCAATCACTCCAATCATAGAGCCATGCGGCACCAATCCTGCCATCTGGATCTTCTGGGTCGCCCTCACACCAGAGATTTTCAATCTCTTCTTTTTCCTCATCAGTAAAGTCTCCGTCAAACTCAAAATCAATACTGATGGTGTCATCTAATTCACAACCCCAACCCAATTGATTATTGACGATGATGCATTTATCTTCTAGATGTATTGGTTCATCCAGTTCACGGAAACCCTGACCCCAACGATAAAGTTCGCGCACAACAAAGCCGCGAACATTACCTTCTTCGTCAGTCTTGTAAACATCATAGACAGCATAGATAGATTTCTTATCTACAGGTTTTATACGATATAGTTTTGCCATGATTACTTGTATTCGTAAGTATCAAACAAGATGGTTCCGCCGATCACGAACCACAATACAGCCAATCCTGCATCACCCTGCAATAGAAAATTCACGCCTGACAACACATTCAATGCACCAACCGTGTAACCGATCGGCTTACGATTGCGACCAAACCATTCGAAAAATTTACTCATCATTTTCTCCTTTAAAAAATTACCAACTAGAATTATAAAACACTTTTCGCTTTAGAAACAATTCTGCCTTGGCGTCAATACAGAATTGTAGGTCATGTTCGTGGTAGTAATCATCACTGGGGTTACCGAAAAAGAATCCTTGCGTGTCTAGTTTGGACACTACGCCTGACTTGATATCTTTTTCAAGTCGGTCAATATCTTCCCAGGTTAGTTCAAGTTCAACACCATTGAATTCAGTAGGAGGGTACATATTTTCAATAAACTGGTCACTATCTACCTTCGGTACATAAAGTTTCTCTAGCCAAAGTTTCTCCATCCAACCTTGTAAATTAGGATGCTTACGCCAGTAAGAAACATCTTGCCGGCTACTATCGTTCCACTCAGTATTAGCCTTGCTAGCGATATATGCGTATTGATCAAGTCCCATATCTCTTCCTGTTAATAGTCGTTTCTTTTTCATTGCGCCTTTTCAGTCGCAACCTCTTTTACTTTGTTCACGCCGTTGTCTAATAGTTTAGCGATACCGCTAAAGCCTACTGTGGCGACAATGATACCAAGAATGAATCCTACAAAATATTTCATAACACTTTTACCCTGTTAAGTTGGGTAGTGTTATTATCCTGGCGTTTAACATTACCCTTGATTGACAATATAGTGCCAGGACTCACATCCTGCTTGTAACTGAAAAACACAGCCTGATCACCTGTAGTGATACCGGTAAGAAAGTATACGCCCCATTTCTTACTGTAAACTGACTTAGTGACCTCTATCGTAGCCTCGACCGTATCACCGATACTACCTAGATATCCACCTGCCGCAAACTTGACACGGCGCTCACGCTCATCACGGGCAACACCAGACAGATAACTATTAGGCAAACTTGCGACAACTGCTAGATCATAGCCGTCATACAATTTTTCCTTCTGTAACAGTTCCAACACGCTACGGTCAAAGTTACTGATATACTCACCAGTAAGTAACTTGAATGTCTTACCGTTCCAATAAGTCTTGACCTTCTCAGCCAACTCACGGTCAGCGTCGGTGATTGTATCGAGGTTATCTAAAAATTGATAGACCAACTCACGATTGCTAGGTCTAGTAACATAAGGGCTCTCGCTATCAGGACTACCATCAGCAAATTTGAGGTATGCCTTGTTAACTCGTTGCGCGGCGCAGGCAGCACTCAGCATCAAAAGAGTATCAAACTCCCTACGAACTTTAGGCGTGCGAGCCATGTTGCTCTCCTTAGATCAAATATTCAGGACCAGTCCAACGAACCTTGCTCAAGTCGCCAGACAACACATTACCGCGAGCCTTGTTACGCGCGGGGGCGGCCCATCCTGCAGCCTTGAGAATGTCACCAGGAGCAAACTTAGCGTCCTTGCCCTTGACGATGAAACCCCAGACACTAGAGCCGGTCACAACCTTGATGTACTTGCTACCTTCATCAAAGCGGATGCTGTTGATAAACTCATCAAGCATCTTAGCCTGAATTTCAGTACGGGGCTTACCGCTAGCAACCTGCCAACTATTGTAGTTAGAGATAATCTCGGTCTTGAGATTGTCGAGAGCAGTTTCCATCTTAGTGTCGAACATGAGAGTCTCCTTAAATCAAACTATAGATATATTATACTACCGGGTTTACCCAAAGTCAAGCCTTAGCCGACAAAATTATCGATGACCGAGACAAGATCCTCGGCATAGACATCTTGCACAACCTTGTCCATCTTAACTTCCATCTTGCGAAAACGGAAGAATTGGACTTCATACAGATCAGGTACCGGGTTGTATTTGACATAAACAAAGCCCTTATAAGGGGTCATGCCCGAGGTCTTGAACTTGAGACCGTCGCCCATGTTCATCAGATCCTTAGCACCCCAAGCAAAGAGAGCCATCGGGTCAAGAGTCTTAATTTGCGAAAGAATCGTTTGGGCAGTGTTCATTTCTATCTCCGTTTTCTCAGTCTATATGTATATTATGCTCCCAAACTGACCCAAAGTCAAGCCTTTTTATCCATTATTTTCCGGATATTTTGTTGTTTAAAAACAACAACTTACACTTCCTTTGGATCCACGGTGAATTCCAGTCTGGCCATGCGCCCCACATAGAGTTTCCGTTTCTCGTTATAGTCCATTTCCAGTACCTGATTGGTAGGAAATCTGACCCAAATACGATCTCCATCGATATCTACGATAGGACAATTGATGCCCTTGCCGGCTTCGCTACGGACTGTGACAGCCTCGCCCTTACGCATATTCAGTCTCCCGTTTATTGGCATGCATCAATAGAGCAGCCTGAGCCTCTTCTAATTGCTTGCAGATAAAGTAAAGGTCTTCTTTAGCGATTTCCTCACCCTCATGTGCGAGGACGAAACTAGCCTGGCTGAAACGCTCGGCGACCTGCTGTAGTGAAAGATTATAATTAAACTGCATTAACTGTACTCCTTTTACTTCATAAGATAAGTGCTGATGATCCACTTAGCACGATTGATAGCCTGACGGCTATCTTCGGCTCGCATGTAATTTACTTCACCATACTCGGTGTTGATCATCTCCTGCGCATCGCTAAGGATGCTCATAGCCATCATGCCAGCACCACTGAAACGAAAAGTAAGACTTTCCTCGACCGCTTCACGCATCTGAGCCTCAGTGCATCCGAACATGCGAACCTGACGCTTTTCTTGCTCGGTCAAACCATTGTAAACTGCTGTAGTCATATCAATCTCCGTTCGTTCAGTATGTGTATATTATGAACCCAGACTGCCCAAATGTCAAGCCTTTTTTACGGATTTTTACAGGAAAAATGTTGTTTAAAAACAACAACTTACATACCCGTGGAAAATGGGGACTAGCCCCATTTTTCGTGGAATTTCTTTAGTGCTAACTGTCTAGCAAGCCAAAGCCTGAATTTAACATAGTCACTAAGGTCTTCCTCATCTTCATCACTATCGAATCGAACTCTATAACTCTGATTTAATCTAGTAGGTATGATTGATTCATCATCTATCTCATACCAGTAGGGATCATCGGATAGATATCGACCAATACGATTTGGATTACTTCTTAGCAGTTTCGGCTTTTTTATCTTCGGCTTTAGTAGCAGGCTTTGCTGCCTCGCTTTTAGCAGGTTCTGCTTTCTTTTCAGCAGGCTTGGCAGCGGGTGCAGTTGCGGCTGGTTTAGCTTCAGCCTTCTTTTCTTCTTTCTTAGCAGGTTCTGCGGCGAAAGCAGTTACAGCAAAAAGACCAGCAATAAGTGATGCGATAAGTTTCATGGTTTTTCCTTTATAAAAGTGTAGAGATATACCCTACACTTATATAACGCATGAACTCATCTAACCGTTGACAATAATATTAACCGCCACGCCCACTTCTGCGAACTACAGTAGCACCACCTGTGCCTTTGCTTACTTTACCCTTCTTGCCGTTATTAGGGTTGAACTGTCCCCTGTTGTTTGCTTGTATAGCCTTTTTACGGGCTAGTATTTCTGCTAATTGATTTTTTGATTTGTTGTCTTCGCTCATGTTACTATTGGCCCCTCTTTAAATGGTCTTTGTAATTTGTAATTCATTATGTTTAGATTCTTACAAAAGATGCTTGTGCACCAGGCATGATAGTTATTCCATCCTGGTCCCCAGAAATCGATACGCTTATATCCATGATCAATCAGATGTTGCTGTAGATGATTATAATGCCATCGATCACTATTATCTAAAATGATGACTGTATCTTCGTTAGCATACTCTACAGCAAATACTCCGCTCAATGATCTAGCCATACCATCTAATACAATGATGTCAAAATACCCTTTAGGATATTTCGATATAGTACTAGCATATGCACCGAAATCATCATTCACTAGACCGTGCATGATATCATGTTCTCTATTTTCTGTGAATACTTGCGGAAAGTTTTGCACAAAATCATTGACGATATGTGACACTTCAGGATTTACTTCTGCATGTGCTTCAACAAGATGAATGTTAGCATCAGGTAAATTCTCTCTAACTCTATTCATCCATTCAGGATTATGTTCTACGCTAACAGTTTCTCCTGCTCTAGCGTTAAAAAACATAGTGCTGTAGCCAGATCCATATTCAAAAACTTTTGTTTTTTCTGATACGATATCTTTTATGAATGCTATCGCAGGAAATGTCATCCAAGGAGTGATGCCATCTTGATCTTCGGGATAATCATTAAACCAACCATTTGGTTGTAGATAAAGATAGGCGTGAGTAGTTAAATGTGAGTGTAAATCTGAAGGGAGGTTCAGTTGTTTGAATCCCTGTATCTCTATGCTAGTAATAGGTGTCTTCATTTTTTAATCGATTCAAGATAATCTTTTATACCGCCATACAAAGTAATAAGCATAGCGATCTTGCTATCATATATCCTTATATATGCTGATTTGTATAAGCGGTTCTTAAAACCTATATAATAAGGACAACTGATCTTTTTCCCCAGCGTGACTCCTATAAAGGGATGATCCTCGGCTGATAATGGAAAATCGAAATCAAAATATTCAAGATCAAGAAGGCTGAATACAGTCATGCCTTCTTCGTTCAATCTAAGACCTTCTGTAGACCTTCTAGTCCACCACCAACGAAAAACTAATTTTTCTAATGGTATTTCTTTATAAGGATTGTCGTCTGGAAGATTGTTGTATATCGCTTTTGTTATTGCGAGTTTACTTTTATTCTTCATCAGGGTAAACGGTTCTACCCGAGTTCATGAATACCACAGTAAATTTATCAGTCTTGAATAGACCGTTAAGTTTGCGGCATAAGTTTCTAGCATGTCCTGGATTGCTGAAACTAGTCTTCTTGTATTTAGGAGCCATTTCGTTTGCTAGATAGTGCTGGCTCTTTAAGTTGATAGGTTGGCCATCATAAAACACAGCCCAGATTCCTGATGCTTCTACGATCTGGTCGCATTTGTATGTCTCTTTATCGACATGTTCCAGTATTACTTTCGGCTGTGTTCTGCTCATTTAAATTTGCCACCTGTTATCTCTACCTTGATGACTTCTTCTTTATTGTTGTTCTTATTGTTTATCTCATGTAGATCAGTCAACAACTTAGCGATATCGTCCCTCAGTCCCCTGGCATCTTGCATGGGTAAAACTAGGTCTTTGGCTCGTTTACTGTCTAAATGTGATACTTTATCTAAGAACTTCTTAATATGCATCATCTTAGTTATTTATATGACTATTTGCTTCATCCTCAGACTTATATGGACCATCATACGGATAACGCTGAATAAAGATGTATTTAGGGCAAAAAACCGTTTCCCTATGTCCATTTTGATCGATATTGAACCAACCCGCCACATGGAAACATTTGCTTTTGCTAGTTTTTGTAAAGATATGTAGTTTCCTCTTGATATCGAACATATCGTTATAAGTCTTTGTAGGACTAGGATATTCCGGGTAGGGCATCTTGATCCTAGTATTATTACTCTTCATGGGCTGGAAACTGATCTTAGTCTGTTTCCTGATATCTACAGTATTATTAAACTGTAATGCGCTACCATTGAGTATCACCTCATAGCCTGCACTATTGGCCTGCACATTTCCTACCTTCTTTTCACCATCTGTGACGACCCAATATTGGTCTTTGATGATTGGTTTTGCGATTAGTTCCGTCATAATTACCTCGTTAAAAGTTTGAATAGGTCATGCTTATGCTTCGGTGACCAGTATTTAGCACCAGGACCACACTCTCCTGAATAACCTCGTTCTGCATAGCAACTTTTATAATCAGCGGGTAGAGTCCTACCTCCCGTCACAGGATTGAAATCGATTTCTACCTGCTTACCCGAGCGTTTGCATTTATACCAATGCTGACCCGGCGTGAGCCATGTGCTAGGATAATCGTGCCACGGAACAAAGGCATGAACACAATTTTTACATAACATTTCTTTGTTTAACTTATCAGTCATTTAAAGTACCTGTATATGGATTGTTGAGCCACTTAGCATAACTATCGGCCTGGTCGCTGATCTTTTGCAATTCATACTTGCCACAGAATTTCATGAAATGAATACCTACCTGCGGAGTAGTTTGGGTGCGCACACCTTTAATGATACTAGCATCTACTAGGCTTTTGATCTCGTCAGGCTGTGCGGTCAAGTCGATAAGCAACTTATTGCGTTCATACAAGTCTTTGACACGGAATTCATTGCCATCAGGATCAGCCCAACGCTGTAGCATCATGTTGTTCCAATTGAAGCCCTGTTTTGTGCGATCACTATATGCTTCGATCAGACCTACTTTGTTCTTGCTACCCTTAGTTCGTACACCTGGATATGCGCTGAACACATTGTCTCCAGCATCACCACGCATGATCTTCTCAAAGAGATGGAACTGCGGATCACCCAAGAGTTTGGGTTCCTTAGTCTTCTTATCTTTGACAGGCTTGCCCTTGTCATCAAAATAACCTTCAAGCGTGATCAACTGACCTGCAACGCCATTATATTGCTTGACATTTTCTGCGATCAACTGTACATAGTCTGTGTCGCTACTGATGATAAAATGTTCGTCATTGGGATGTAGATGAATGAATCGTGCGATCAAGTCATCTGCTTCAGCCCGTTCATGACGCAACACAGAGGTGTTAGTCTTCTCACGAAGGAATGTGGTAAACATATCATATGTTTCCCAGAACATCTTGTTCTCTTCTTGTTCGGCTTCTGTGAGTGCAGCCTCAGCAACTTTGCGATGAGCCTTATATTGGGGATATACATCCTTGCGCCAACTACGGCCCTCAAGACAGAAAACAACATGGTCAATGCCATATTTGCGAACAACTTGGTTGACACTAGAAAGTGTGAGATGCAGTGCCATGCCAATCTTTTCCCATGTGTCACTATTGCGTGACGCAATGTGCCTCGCGCGGAAGAAAGTATTAGCAGTATCAATGAGAGCGTATTTCACAAGCACACCTATTTAAGAGTATAATATGCGTATATTATACTATGTGATTGCGAATGTCAACTGATTTCGGTACGACCGTTACCCAAATCTCTTTGTTGTACTACTCGCATATCTCCGCGGGCTCTTTTTTCCGGATCCGCGGCCTCTTGTTCATAGACTTCTAATGCTACATTACGGCATACAGTTTGAAACCAACGATCTACGATCTCGTTGTCTGTATCTTCTTGCTTGATCTTATAACCTTGTTTGACAAGGTTTAATACGAACTTGTCGTTCCAATCTAATTCAAATGCCCCGTTGTTGATATCATTTGGGTTGATATGAACTTTAGTAATGGCGATATAGGGTTCACCGTTTTTATTGGCTAGTTCTTTGGCTGAAGGTTCTTCCTTCTTCCTAGACTTTCTTTCTTTCTTAGGCTTGGGAGCAGCCTCGCTCGGAGGCTGGGGCCTTGGCTCCTCAGTTTTCACTCCCAATAGTTTTTTAATTTTATCAAGCATATGTCTTATATGTATCATAAAGTTTGAAGCTGGCTAAGTTTTTAGCCTTGCTCTCGCACATGATGTCAGCCCATGACCAATGCGAAATCGCCCAATCATTTACAGCATTATTCCAATAGTAATCGCTGTGTGCCCTTAGTTTCTGTTTGTTACGACCATTCTCTAATAGAGTGGTCAAGCACGGACGGCTGACACGGCAGGCATCGGGGAGATAGTCTTCTCTACTGACACTATAGTGTATGACAGGGCGCACGCCGCGCCAACTATCAATAACCATATTAATACGGGGGTCATTTTTTTCAATGTATTCTCCAGTCTTGATCCAATGATGATGAATGTCTAGCACCAAAGCGAGATCGTTTGCGAGTTCGAGGGTGCTGTCGAGTCCCCACGACATTTCTTCGTTTTCGATTGTGATGCTGTTTCGTGCTTCGGGGCTGAGTCTTGAGATAACTCTTTTGATACCGTCGGGGCCTTGGCGACCACTGATGTGGACATTGATTTTGATGTCCTGAAATTGTTTACCGTACCCCATCCAACGGGCCATATCGACATGATATTCAAACTCCTCTATACTCTTATTTACTACCTCTGGACGATCACTTGCTAGAACAACAAACTGATCAGGGTGAAACGATAGGCGGACATCATTAGCACGGGCAGTCTCACCGATAGGAGCCATCCATCGTGCTAGACTATCCTGCACATCGTGCCTACGCCAGAAAGGTTTGAATTCTTCCATAGTATAGAACGAAAGCATATCGCTAGTGATGCGTAACATGCGTAGATTATGCGGCAACTCTGCTACCTTTTTAACAAGGGCATGAGTATTCATGATGTTACGCTTTGCTACATCGATTAACTTATCCTCAACTATCTGCATAGACTTTTGACGCTTTGCCCATGCATGGGTAGTGCCACCTGTGTTGAGGCCCTCGGTGCTAGCGATCTCACCTTTCTTATTGATCTCTGCCCATTTACAAGCAAAGCCAATGCGCTGAATGTTACTGTTGAATGCCATAATGATAAATATTACTATAATTTTGCGAGAATGTCAACATGGATTTTAGAAAACTCATCAAATTGGTAACCGAGGGTGTCAGCCCATTTAGCAAAGACCTCAAAGTCATGAGCCTCGACCAATTCGTAGATAGCGAAGGTAAGGGCAAAGATGATGTCGATGAAGAGAAATTGGGTGGTGTCACAAGCCGTAAGTTCGATAAAGATGAGTTGACATCATATCTTGACAGAATTATCAGTAAAAGTAAAGAGAAACAGGACAAATATCAGCGTCCATATATCCATAGCGGTAATATCCCAATCGTTAGCGATTCGGGTGAAAAATATGACCTAGATGCCCTTCGCAAGACCTTTTCTGAGCGTCCAACAAAGATTCTCAAGCAAAACGAAAAAATGCAACATAGCGACGGCACATCAAGCATATTCTTCAATGTGGGTCTACCCGCACTAAAAGGGCTTGCCGTTGATGAAGATACTGGAGAATTTATCGTAATCGATACTTGCCCTGGTGCCGGTGCATGTAAGACATTCTGTTATGCCATGAAGGGCGGATATGTTCAATGGAAGGCTAGTAGTTTGGGTAGCACAAGAATGTTGAATTTCTTGTACAATGATCCAGATGGATTCATGTCGATGCTTTCTAATGAAATCAGTGCGGCAGAGAAAAAGTATGGTAAGAAGGGTACTAAGGTAGTTGTGCGTTGGCACGATGCCGGTGACTTCTTTAGCCCACAATACTTAAAGATGGCATATGATGTCGCTAAGGATCATCCAGAGGTTGACTTCTATGCTTATACCAAGATGGCTAGTGTAGCACAAGCAGATCGTCCGGATAACTTCAAGATGAACTTCAGCCAAGGTGCGGCTACTGGTCAAGAAAAGAAAATAGATTTCGTCAAGACTAAGAATAGTCGTGTAGTTCCTAAAGAACTATTCGCTGATGCATTAGAGAAGGATGAGACTGGCAAATGGCAATATAAGACTCCTGAAGCAGAAAAGGCTGTCAAAGATCGTATCGCTATCAAGTACAGCATGAAGCCAGAAACAATCATCACTTATGATGAAATGATGAAGAAGCCTGTAGATAAAGATCCAGAAGCAAAAGGCAAATGGAATGTTATCGTCAAGCCAGGTGATGGCGATGATGCTGCCAACCGTAACGATGTGTTGAGCAGTCTATTGCTTATCCACTAATCTTAAGTAAATCTTTTAATTCGTAAAGATGTTTCATGTAAGTGCTAGGATTATCTAGCACACTTACTGCGGCGTCACCTTTACGGCGTGAGCCATACTTTACAGCAAAGTCAGTATTGTTGACGGTCTTATATAACTCAACCATTTCTTTGACTGTCTTGCCTACACCATGACCTAGATTCTCAAGTCCATTTGCTGGCTTTTCAATCGCTTGCTCTAATGCGTTACAGATTTCCATGACATGAACATAGTCACGCACACAAGTACCATCTGGTGTATCATAGTCATTGCCGAAAATAGTAAACTCACCGCGATCTTTAGCCATCATTAGGTTATACATCAATCCATCTGGATTAGTTGGCTGTATACCATAACTGCTACCGATCACATTATAGAATCTAAACATAGTATAATCTTTGGGATTATGTTTAGTACAGTATTCAGTCACACAGTCTTCTGCGGCTCGTTTACTAATGCCATACGCGCTCTCGCATAATGCGGCAGCACCGGTACTAGCAAAGATGAAATTGTTTGTAGGAATCTTGTTCAACACATTCATAGTGCCATTCAAGTTAGTGATATAATACATGATTGGCATCTTCTCACTTTCGCCGACATTGACTAATGCGGCTAAATGTATCACAGCATGATATGGTTCTGTCTGATCGGGAATAGTAAATAATCTATTGATGTCTACTTTATAGAACTTGTTGATTGGTACTATAGGATCATGTAAATCTAATCCATGTACTTCATATTTGCCTTCTAATAGTTTACATAGATGACTACCAATGTAGCCACTACATCCTGTGATCATTACTTTTTTCATCATATACCCTCAAATAAATTCAATGCTTCCATAGTCTCAGTTGGTTCGAACTGAGGATCCTTGCTCAGATAGGTGTCATCATCTGTATAAACAATTTTGTTGAACTTCTTTTTATTGCTTAGTACACTCTCAAAATCTTCTCTAGCCAACCGATTTCTATCTAGATCCTTGATATAGTCACGATACTTCACTGTGTCATAACTATTGATCTTTGCGCTATTGGTATTGCTACGCTTGCTAACAAAATCATCTACGAATCTAATCCAACCTTCAGCAACCTCGTCATCTAACTTCTTCACATAGTCAAGGGCCGAAGTTAACTGATCACCACCGTATATTGTTTTGATCAACTCAGCCGCATCCTTTATATTTACCTTATGAAAGTATTGTCCATCAAAATTGTCACTCCAATCTTGTTTGTCTAACACAACGCAGGGCATGTGTGCTAAACATTCAAGGAATGCGAATGGATAGTTTTCGCGTAGACTTGGCATGAAAAATGCCATAGAACCTTTTATGAATGCTACCTTTTCTTGCCCTGTGATACCTGCTTTGATGACATAATCTGTGATACCTGCTTCTGCAAATGCTTTCTCAAACTTCTTACGACCACTCTCATTAGTCATTACGCGACAAGGTAATTTACATTCTTTCATCACACGGATATATGCTTCGGGATTTTTTCCTTCTTCCCAACGACCGATGAACAATACACCTTCACGCACACCTGCATATCGTTCTAATAAGCCTCGCTCACTCATAGGCATGCGTAACAATCTACAGTTAGTTGCGCCGTATTTTGTGAGTTCGTCAATATTCTTTTGGCTCTGTGTACCGATGATGATATCAGTAAACTCCATGTGCTTGTTATAGAAGTTATGATAACTATCAAGGAATACATCACTTCCTTGACTTTCTCGGAAGATCATGCTATGTAAGTGTGTATAGAAGACAACAGGAATATACTTATTGACTGTCATTGCATAAGCCGCAGTCATCGCTTCCTGCGTATTACATACGATCATATCATAGATATTTTCTTCAAACGCTTCTAGTATGACTGTGCGGAAGTTGATAATCTTTTCAAAGTTGATAGTATCACTAAATGCAAATGTAGCGGTATGGTTAGCATAACTCAATGGTTCTAATGGCCATAATACATTAGCACCTAGCGATTCGATGAGTTCGCAAAATTCTTTATTTCTAGGACTTTTGTCAAGCAGTATATCTACTTTCCAATTCAATCGACTGCACATCTCAGTGAAGCCCTTACAAAAACTTCCTATACCACCATGTGGTATGAAGTGCTGGTCGCTGATCATAAATGCTATTCGTTTATGATAGAGTTTCATACATTTCCCTTTAACTTATTTACCAAAAACTGATGCTTATCATAATATCTATATTCAAATACAGGGTCGCCGGGTCCTGTATACATAGCAGTCTTTTTATATGCGTATGTTAACCATAACAGTTTATTAGTGAAATGGCATCGTCTAGGCCAAAACAGAAACTTGTATTCTGTGCCTAGACTCTTACGATCAAAATGATCCCAACCATCTACTCTGTCATTACTATTATAGAATGGCATCAAGTACCCCATTCGTTCTTGAACAATGGTACTTGCAATCTATCGCTATAACGCCAGCCACGCTTCATAGCAGCCAGTGCTACATTCTTTGCGTTTAGATTATAAACACTATCAACGCCACCTACTGGCATGATATAAGTGTTACCAGTGAAGCCCGCATCTCTGAATTCTTTATCTGCTCTCTCGGCATCTTTGATGTCATCTTCAGTAGCAACTACGAACTTTAGATAGACATGTCCTACTTCTTGATATTGCACGATGTTCTCAGGTACGATAGCATCTTCCCATTTCTCACCACTAGCGGGCAGTTTCGCGCTTACGCTGAATGTGATACTATCATAACTGCGTGTGCTGAACGGGTCACCTTCAGCCCATTCATATAGATAGTCTACAAATTCTTGCTTGAGTTTTTGCGTACCGTTAGTCTCAAATGTGATCTCTTTGAGATTCTTCATCAATGGATGACTTAACAATAAGGGAAATTGTTTCTGCCATCCTAGCAATGGTTCACCACCTGTGATGACTAAGTGTTCGTCTCGCCATTCTTTATGTGGCAATAACTCTACAATCGATTGAGCCAACCCGTCGATTGATATGCGAGGGCTAAGATGCTTAAATCTAGTATCCCAACTAGCATAACTATCGCAACCTGTAGTGACCAGGGGTAGTGCGTTATAGTGTGTATATTTTGAAGCATCCACGGCGTGGCGTTCATTAGTCTTTTCTCCTCTAGGCATACCGAAACCATCACAAGTGAAGTTGCAACCAAATGTGCGTAAGAACACACTTGGGACGCCCATATAGCGTCCTTCGCCTTGAATGCTGTAAAACAGTTCACTTACTTTTATTGAGTTCATTAAGATACCTTATCAATTCTTTATCTGTTGGTTGCACACTATAGTTCTGCTTAAAAAAAATCTCATAACTATCGCTGCCATACTTACCTATACCATGTAACATTTTCGCATCATTCTTATCCCAAGTCAAGTAATCATGGCTCATTCCACGCAATCTTTTCTCCCTGATATTATACATACCAAGAGGCTTGATGATATCAATAACTTGTTCTGGTGTACTATTTAGGAGACTTCTTGGGTTTGGAAACTTTTTTAGGAACTTTGGTAGCACATACTTTACTGGTTTTCTTCCTGTCTGGTTTAACATGATCACTCCCACCATGTGTTCCCATTCGTTTTTTATCTGCTGTTGAACCATCAGATCGTCCCTTAGTGCTTTTACTTTCATGCTTTACCTCTTTTTCATAAATTGGTTTACGATTTAAGAATGTAGTGCCCTTTTCATATCCAATAACTTTCTTTTGCTTAGGGTTAATTGAAAGTTTACCGAACGCTAATCCATATACAGTGGTCTCGGTTACCAATTTGTAACCGTTAAAAAGTACTATTTTTTCAGCGGTATTTGCTACCAAATAATCTCTGAATTCTGTGAGGCTATTCCATTTTAGTTTTTTAGGAGTATACATTATTGCCACCTCAACGCAAAAATAGTACGATCACGGTCGCCCTGAGGGTTGTCTTGAAAATAGAACCGATAGTAATAATCGCCGTTTTTCTGAACAGCATCGTTGGTAATGTATGTGCGGCAATTCTTCTTTACCCACTGTAAGGGTTCATATGTCGGACTAGCACCTTGCCGAACAGGAGGTACTAATAAATCTATATAGTTACTCATGACCACCTCAACAAGAACCATTCTAGATCCTTTTTGTTACGAAACCAAAACTTAGCATTATTGGCATACCAGCGCATATCAGGAGTCCATACACCATCATGTGCAGTAGGACCAAATGAATATTCCATCCAAGCCATCAACTCATTCCAATCATAAGTGTTACCGGGATGTACTGTCATATACTTTTTACCGTATACAGTACCTTCACTCAACTCAAATGCCATCCATCCTAATGCTGACATAACTATTTCTGTATCTATATCATTAGACATTTTTTCAGCACAGTCATTGATGATTTCTTGTGGTATATTCATTCCCATCTCAACTTATACCATTCAAGTTCTTTGTTCGACTTAAGATAGATGCGAGTCCTATGTCCATCAGTGATCCAAGCCCATACTTGATCGCTATCAACATAAAATATTAATTCGCTACTAGGTCCAAATGTAGCCCAGAACCAATTGCGTACTTCACAGAAGTGCTTACCCTTATCCTGACCGAAAAAATCTAGGCAGTAGTTAAATTCTGCCCCACCGGCAAATCTACGATCTAATTTTTTTAGGTACACTCGTTGCATTTAACACCACCTTAACACGAACCATTCATAATCTTTTTCAAATCTGAATCTGATCTCAAAATATCCGCCGTCCGTCAGTCTCCATATAGTATGCTTTCTATGTCCCTGTATATTATCTTGCATCCAGCGCATCAGTTCTTCAAACTTTGTCGCTGATTCTACCCGGATCTTTGCGTGATGCCAATTAGGTTTCTTGGCCCAGAAATCATATGCCACTTACCACCAACGCTCCCAGGGGAATACGCACCATTCAGGTTGCTCTATCTTGTTGATAGAATGTCCTACATAATCAACGAAAAAGTCGCTGGCTTCATTTTCGATCAATGACGCAAATTTAACATTGTTATGCCATACACTATTCCATGCAGATTCTTTTGGAAGACAAGTACCTTGCCAATCTTCAATAACATTTTGAAATGTCTTACCGCTATCGTTGATATCATCGATGATCAAGATTTTCTTTCTGAAACTCACATCCCATCTAGATTTATAAACTTCTTGATCTTCTCGGGGAACATAACCAAATGCATCTTCTGACATCCAGCAGTTGCTTTCATCAGGATCTAATGAATGAAATGGGATGTGTAGATAGTGACTGAGCATGACCCCGGGGATAAGCCCGCCCCTCTTGAGTCCTACGATATAGTCAGGTTTGTAATCTGTATTATACATCTGACGCACGATTTCAAGTAACGCGGTCTTTACAAACTTATCGTCATACAATTTTTCGTTTTTCATTACCAGTGCCTTATAACATTTGCTATGATGAATAAACATGTTATCACATGTAGTGCTACCCAGAAAGTTTTTAGGAACAATGCGATACGGGCTTCTCGCAAAGTTAATACAGGAACCCTGGGGCGGTCCTCGTCGGTCTCTCCCATTAGATGCCCTGTTGCTCTAGCCCAAATTTTTACTATACTGTTCATGCTTCGTAAATTGCGCTGTTTGCACCATGTTCGGCACATTCTACACGCACACAATAACAACGATTATTAGATTTCTCACGAATTAAGTTATCAGCATAATTAAAAGCATGTTCAGCAAATTTTTCTGCTCCCACACCATCAAAATATGCAAGTTTTGCCAACCCCAATGTTTCTAAATGTTGTAAATCTGCAATGTGCGGGTCTGCTGTATCTAAACAAACCTTATGATCAAAACTGTCTTCTAACCATTTCTTTAAATCTTTAAGACCCCCGAAATCTACAACCCAGTTTTTATCATCTAATGTCTCACATCCAAAAGTAAACTTGAATGATAAACTATAGCCATGCAATAAATGACAATGGCTATGTAATGCATTGGGCTGTCTAAAGACTGCCGATAAACCTATGTTGTGTCCGTATGTTTTTGTTGAATAATATTTTGCCATCTCTAGTCTCCTTTACTAATTGAGCAAGTTTGATGGCGGCAGAATTTATTGATCGGGATGACGCCAAGGCCGATATCATTATACGCTTTTTCGTTCGTATTCTTCAACAATTTTAGTAGTTAGTGTTTCCCATAATGGCTCTAACGCAGTTCTAGGATTCAATTCTACTTCTTTGTCTGTGATGCAAGTTGCATCGTATTTAACGATAACCTTATCACCTTTGTTATTCTCAAATGTTAATTTCATAAACCACCTCATACAAAAATTGCGGCTTGTTGTTTTACCATCGATAACATGTTGTAGGCGCCGTTTCTACGATTCATGCTTAGTATATTACCTAGATCAAGTTCTTCCATTAGATTACGGTCATTCTTGACTATCTCTTCTGGAGTGCTATTTGAATAGATATCGCTGATAAGTGTGACTGTACCCTTAACGATCTGTGCATCACTATCACATAGATAGTTGATCTTGCCGTTATCATATTTAGGCACTAACCACACTTGACTTAAACAACCTTGTACCTTGAAGTTTTCTAATCTGAACTCTTCAGGAAAAGGTTCTGCTTTTTTAGCCATGTCGATAAGAAATTTATATCGTTCCGTGTTATCCATGAACATACTTAGGATATTACGGTAGTGATTTATTTTTTCATCAATCATAGCCATCTCCTTACGACTACCACACCATATCTGTACATATGGGTGTCTAGTCCTAATTTTTTAGTAACACTATACACTAATTGTATCATCCTCGCGCTATTTCCGCAAATGATTTCTAACGGGAATTCGCCCTGATTCATCAGTATGAAGTCTTCAACCAAGTTGTTGACCTCAATATGGCGAATACCATGTAAATCAAGTTTGGTCATTTTTCATGATAGCGTTTTTGATTCTCTGCTTCCCAAACACGCTCACGCAAGTTTGTGCTACTGAAACTATGGTCACGGCTATTGAATACCAATTCAATCTTACGCTGTTCACATATAGCGCGACCAGTGAATTCTTGTTGCATATACTCAACACCCAAAATTCGTACATCGATAGGTAATGTCAACAGGATATCTTCCAAATCTTTTTCTGTGTTATATACAACAATCTCGTCTACAAATCTGTTTGCGCTCAATGCGATCTGCCGTTCTACAATACTTTGGATAGGAGCATTCTTTTGCGGTCTGTCCCAACTAGCATTATTCTGCAATCCTGCAATTAGATAATCGCAATGATTCTTTGCTTCTGCAAGCATAGCAATATGACCTGCATGTAATAAGTCAAACTGACTAAAAGTAATGCCTATCTTTAAACCTTTTTCTTTTAATTCTTTAATTTTGTTGAATATCATTTTTACCTCTCAATAGGATATTGATGATTCTAGTCTGCCATAGTTTAGCATCTTCTTCATCGTCAAATGCAGGGCTCAGTTCAATATCGTGATTTTTTTCTTCGACCCAAACCCAATAATCATTGTACTCGTCGTAAATAAGAATCATCTTTTCAACTCGCTCCACATATGTTTTTTATGTTGCTCTTCTAACCATGCTTCCTCATCACTAAAGGTTGGTTGGCGCTTTAGCATCTCTTCAAGCAACCATTTAATTTCATATAAATCTTTCTTGATTTCCCAAGTAGTAAAGCCGTCGTTATAAGGACTACAGATTTCTCCATGAGCCCTTATCAACTGCATCTTTACATCATTTGCTTCTAGTGGTTTCTTGAATCCCATTTGCCACCTTGTTTGTATCGATGATGACATCTAATGCTTGGCGCAGTAGTTGCTCAATGGTCACTAACTTTTGCTCAGTCTCGTACAGTTTTTTATGCTGTAGTTCTAACCTGCCCTCTAGTTCACATACTTTTGTGAAAAGATGTTCGTTAAAATCACTCACTTGCAACCCTGTCTTGCTAATTGATAGAATTCATTGCGAACTGCTGGGTCAGTCTTGAAGCCACCACCGAGACGGCTAGTGACTGTTGAACTACCTGTATCTTCGACACCGCGGCTCTTGACGCAATAATGCTGTGCGTCAATCATGACCGCGACATCTTCTGTCTCAAGGATAAAACAAAGTGTATGGAAAATCTGTTCAGTCAATCGTTCTTGAATCTGTGGACGCTTGCTGAAGTATTCAACGATGCGATTGATCTTTGATAATCCAAGCACCTTCTTCTTGGGAACATATGCTACAGTAGCGACACCATCGATGACGACAAAGTGATGTTCGCAGTTGCTTTGTACATTGACATTGCGCTCTACGACCATCTCGTTATAGTGCATCTTGTTTTCGACTGTAGTGCATTTGGGAAATGCTTCATAGTCTAAGCCCCAGAAAATCTCGTTGACATACATCTTGGCAACACGCTTGGGTGTTTCGATGAGGCTGTCATCAGTCAAGTCTAGACCTAGCGCCCTCATGATCTCAGCAAAGTTACCTTCGATGATATCAATCTGGTCCTTACGGTCTAGATTACGCTTTTTGATTGGGGTTTCGACACCGACGCTGACTAGATATTCATGGACTCGTTTGCCCAACTCTGGATCGGTTTTTGTCTTGTTGTAACTCATTTTGTTTCTCCTTCCTTACGCGGATAAAATGTTTAAATTGTTTGCTACCGTTGTGTAGCATATGTATTTATTACTACTCAATATAGCCCTTATTTTTTAGATAGGGCATGATCACTCGCTCAGTATATAACTTACTTTGCTCGGTACTAGGGTGTTGATCGTTGGGCAACACATTTGGCAATCCGGAATCTTTACAAAAACTCATCATGTCAGTTCCGGGTAACCAGTGACTAAAATCAATCATATCATATAGATACTTCAAATCAGGATGTTCTGCTTGTGTAGCATTTGGTATAACATATCCTGAAAACTTGGTCATGAAATATCTGATGTTATATTGTTTTAGATACCATTGCAATGTTAAAATATTTTGCATAGTTTCTATCAAACTACCTATCTCATCATAGAATGTATTATAGTATATTTTGCTATAAATGTAATCTGAATTCGGGTTAATGAAATAGAATGCATCCTCACCGGAGATTTTTACAGGCATGGGCATATGATTTTTATAAATGCCTTTCATCTCGCTCGGTAATAATACTCTTCCTGTATTGTAGAACATATGTCTATCAGCACCGCTCCACATTACTCCAACTAACAAATCAGATTTGTTCTCTATCTGTGACAACTGGTATAATAATGATTTCAATATAAAACTGTTTCCGGCTGCGGCTAATCCTGTATGAATGCTAGGAACTTGCAAATAGTTCTCTACATGCACAGGCCAGTTTTCGATAGAGATACCTTTGAACATCACCGGTACCATACTAAAACTACAGCCGCCGCTCAAAAACCTTTTTATCATTTAGTAAATATATTATTATATTGTTGAGTTACCCTTATAAATGTAGTGCATTTGCTTAGGTTCTTCAATGTATTAGCACCTACATATGTACAAGTGCTACGCAAGCCGCCCAATAAATCAAGAACGGTATTATTGACAGGACCTCGATATGGAACTTCTACTGTCCTGCCTTCACTACTACGATAGTTAGCCACGCCACCATGATGTTTATTCATAGCAGTTTCACTACTCATACCATAGAACTTCACGAACTCTTTGGATTCGATAAATGGCTGATAATCTGGAATTCCTGATTTATCCATTCCGGCGATAAACTGCTGTCCTGTCAAATAGTATTTTTTGACTATCTCGCCACCGCCTTCATCATGTCCGGCTAACATACCACCAAGCATAACGAAATCTGCGCCGGCGCCAAATGCTTTAGCCACATCGCCTGGGCAAGTACACCCGCCGTCAGCAATAATATGTCCACCAAGCCCATGCGCCGCATCAGCACACTCAATGATCGCAGAAAGTTGCGGGTAGCCAACCCCAGTCTGTATCCTAGTTGTACATACCGATCCTGGCCCGATTCCAACTTTGACAATATCTGCTCCTCGTAAAATAAGTTCCTGTGTCATGTCTGCGGTAACAACATTACCTGCAATGATTGTTTTTGAAGGATATGTGTTACGGACTTTTTCTACGAAATCACCGAACTTGTCACTATACCCATTAGCAACATCGATACAAATAAATTTTAGTTCAGGGTAAACATTTAATATTTGCTGTAACCTAGACCAATCTGAATCTGAAGTGCCTGTGCTGACAGCAAAACTACTCGCACGATTTGTATCTTCGATCAAAGTTTGGAAATTTTCGATGCTGATATTTTTTGTCAGACAAGTAAACATTCCATGCGTATGAAGAGATACTGCCATTTCGATAGTGCCGACACCATCCATGTTAGCAGCCATGATGGGAACGCCTGTCCATTCCCATCCTGAATGCTTGAACTTAAAAGTACGATTCAAATCGACTTCCTTGCGACTGGATAATGTGCTACGCTTAGGGCGTATCAACACATCCTTGAAGTCTAATTTGACATCTTGTTCGATACGCATTTATTAAGCCTTTGCTTCCTTACGTGCGTTCTTAGTTGCTGTGATCTCGTTACGGCGTGCTTTGACAGCCTTAGCCAATTCACCAAGAGCCTTGCGGGCGCGAGTGCCGGCAGCGTTATTGCCCTTCTCAAACTTCTCATGCTCTGCTAAGTATGCTTCCAAATGTGTGTTAATATCGTTATGTGCGCTCATATTTTTTCTCCTATTAATATTTCGCTTCTCTTGTATGATTACGATAATCCGTACTCATACGCAACCATTGCTCACCCTTGCCCTCAAGGATGTCGCATATTCTATCTATCGTTTTATCAGTCCAGTCACTAATTTTACCCATATATGGACTTGGATTATAGATAGCGTGATTCATCTTATTCAATGCGTCTACCTTAGACCAAGGCACATACATGCGACTATGATCATTAGCAAAAGTCTCTGGGAAACTGCGATATGCAGGATATATCACATTACAGCCCAATGCATCTGCTTCGCTGACTGTGTTACTCACCCAGTCTTGTAATGCACAGTTGAACAATACGCGGCTATCGTTCAACAAATCATAGTATTCGTTCTTGTCGAGATCACTATAGATTTTGAGTTTGCCTTGTCGTTCTAGGTCTAGTGTTCGATCCATGTATGAACTGTTATTGCTACGCAACTTTGCACCGCTTAGTAATGCAAACTCTACATCGCCATTATAAACGCTTGTATATTCTTCTATGATATCCATGAAGAAGTCGGGTTGTTTTTCTTGATCCCATCGTGCGGCAAATACAACTCTACGCTTGCGATTATCGAAAGGCTTGATAGACTTGACGCGGCTACGAACTTCTTCTTTACCGAATGCAAGACCACTGATATTATAGATCGGAGCCTTCCAGCCTGCAACCTTCATATGCATGACCATCTCTTCATTGCTAGCAAGAACACCATCAACGAATTCATTAACCATCTCTTCATACTTGCGCATGAAGCCTTGCATATCCCATACATGCAAGAAATCGTCTGGATCGATTGTCTGTGCTAGACAACGAACATATACCTTAGGACGAAACTGTTTAGGTACTTGCTTGAGAATATATGGGATGCTGTCGATACCTGAAGTATACATATCTTCAAAGTAGATCACATCTTCATTAGTGACTTCCCCGATCTTCATCAGTCTGACAAGCTCAGCCATCTGTGTGAGGCTGTAGAATGTACGACCATGTGCGTCAAGCACTTGACCAGTAACGATGTTTTGATCACTAGTCAATGTCTGACCATGTACTAGATGATAATTGATATTTCTTTTATTGAATACACTAACATTCCAGTCTTGTAACTGTAATGTATATCTTGCCTTGTAGGGCTCTAAGCCCATATAAAATAATTTACGCATCACGCCTCTCTATGTCTGATTCTATACATTCTGAACCATATTGTACTTCAAGTATATGACAGGGTTCAGTATAATTATTCTGACCTTGATGCCATACATTTTCACCAACAATATATTCTTCATTGGTATATTTTGTAACTTTTATTATACTACCTTTGAATTCTGTTACAACATCGCATTTACCCTTAAGTATATACCAATGCTCACTACGCTTGAGATGCTTTTGCATACTCAATTTTTGTCCGGGTTCGATGACTAATTCTTTCACTTTGTAATTGGGCTTATCATCTAAGATTCTATACCATCCCCAAGGGCGTATAGTTTTTGGATTCTTCCATCCTTCTAATATCCAACTACTACTATTTGCTTTATTGAAACCACCCACACCAAATTCAAATGATAAGTTATCATCTTTATGACTCATCTCAGGGATGTTTTCTTTAGTGCGGTCACCGCCATTAGCAAAAATGATATGTGCGTCTGGATATAGTTGACGGACATTTTTGATGGCTTCTATGCTAGAATCGTCATTATCATTATACAATAAACAATGATCTACCATTTTTAAGTTTTCTACTATTGATACTCGCTCAGTGATAGGCATGAAAGGTCTGCCTTTCTTGCGTGTAAGCCAAAGATCAGAATTGACCCCTACAACTAGTTTGTCCCCCAGTTGTCTAGCGGCTTTGAAGTATTCAATATGCCCAGAGTGAAGGGGGTCGAAACCCCCTGTCACCAAGACTACATCAAGACGGTCTTGCATCAGCCGCCCAGTTGTCCTTTGCTGGCTTACCGGCTACACATTTACAAAACTGACGATAAGCAAAACTACGCTGACTATAGAGGTCAGCCTCGTCAAACTTATAACCGTAGTCCTTGCAGAACTCCAAATAATTTTCAAGGTCATTGAAAATTTGGTTGATACGGTTGTCCCTTTTGTTGTCAAACTTAGCCATTAGTAACTCCTATTTTTGTTAAAGTTGAACACAAGTTATTATACAATATTTTATTATCACATAACAACACTTTAGGAACACAACTTAGACTACCATGCTTTGCATGGGTCTGGTCGTGTTATACGCGATAGTAGCACCGTTCTCACCATCTTCCGACACGGTAATTTCTACATCGCGGTCTGGATAACGACTAGCGATTTCCTCATATAAATCATCACTAATCATCTCGCAACTCTTGAAATTCAATTCAAGTGTTCCGCCGGCATAGAGATTTTCTAGCCAACGCTTGAATTGAATAAATTCGATATCTCTGTCATTATGAAATACTTGAATACCCACATTAAAATGAAAGATATGACGATGTGGGTTAGCCAAAAACGACACATCATATTCGCCGGCTGTACACAGATTAGGGTCCGTTGCGGCTGCAGGATACTTATGAATACCTTCTTTTCTAAAGGTCACCCATATCATTCTTTTCGCATTCTGTTTAATGCGACCACGCTTTTCTGCCATTGCTAATACTACTTGTTCCATTAATAACTCCTGTTAAGTGTTGCCCATGTTAACCATTGATGAAAGGCGTTATATACCTTTTCTGCTTCTTTCTCGTCCTGCTCAATCTTCACACCGCGCACATAGAAACCATCTTCTGCTACGCGCAACATCTCGGTCATGCTAGAGTTTAACGAAATGCTATTTGTATTATCGGTCGTCGTCAAGATTGACTCGCTCATAAGTTTCTTCCCATTCAAGTTTACGCAACCTACGAAGGTCATTGATGATCTGTGCCATCTTTTCTAGGTCCTTTTTATCTTCGCTTTGCTCAAGTTGTTTTAGTTTGGCTTCAAGAATACGAATTTGATTAGAATAAGACATATCAATTCTCCAGATTCTGTGACATGAGTTCGTCAGTATCATCCTCTTGCTCATCGTCAACAGTATTATTTTCTTCTACTGTAAACAATTGATCGAACATTGTCAAGGCATTAACTGTCCGTTTTCCGCTAAAGCCCTGGCTACCTGACTTCATCTGCATCCAGAACTTATCATACTTATCGATGAGGTTTAAACTTTTCTGTCTGTCTTTTAAAGAAAAAATCTCATCGACCAAAGTACCGAAATGAATCTTCTCAAATGTCTCATTCATGACCATGCTAGGTACTACGCCATTATCATACTGACGATTACCTTCTTGCACGGCTGTGATATGTTGATATACATTATGTGCTTGCAACAATGTATAACTCAATGTATCCCAACTCGTCTTTGTCTCTTTACCATGCGCACCCAAGAATCCATGACCGCGATAGCAAAGGTCTCTGATCATCATGCGGTCAGTGATAGGACTATCTTGGAAGGTCTTGTGTATACCATCAGCCAATACAGCGTCACTGAATTTCCGATTATCTGTCGCATAATCTTTGTTTTCAGCCGTCTTTTCCATGCTGTATGACCATTTGGTATCGTGTTCGATATTATTTTGAAAGTACGCTAGACCTTTAGCCGCACTAAAGAATGGGCTTGCACAGTCAAAAGTAATCTGCAAGTTTGGATTATGATGCTTGCGAATCGCTCGTTGAATATCGCTGAACAATACCGCATACTCTAAGATGCTAGTACCGAGACAGTGAATCAAGTCGTGCTTACCTGACTCAAGCAATCCGTCATGGATTATATTGACAAGACGCTTTAACATCAAGTGAATATCGATCTTATTCTGACCACCAAATGCCCAACCATTGAAATGATTCTTTGGATAGACTTTTGGATCGCAGTATTTCTTCATCTCATCATACCACTGATCGCTCTGTGTATGAGTCAAGCCTTGCAATACATTCAAGAACTTACATTCACCATTTCGATTATTGATGAAATATTCATTATTGATATGTGTGGCTTTGACAGCATCATCGATAGTACGAATGCCATGCTTATCAAATAGATGTTGATTACGGATAGTCTGCGAGGGTACATCAAGACACATACCATAATCCATGTATGTATCCATCCACTTGAGTACAAGTTGTCGTTGCTTCATCGCTTTAGGACAGTTAGGATCTTTCCAGTCTGCGGGCCATTGACCTTTCATGATCTGGAATCCACCACTGTCACCTAGCATGAAAGTACCTTTCTCACGCTTGCGAATGATGCTCTCGGCAGGGTCATCAACAGTAGTATCTAAGTTGGCATGACCTGCACTATACAAACCCCATTTGTAAGTATACAAGCCTTTCTTGCTATTCAACAAGTTCAAGCATTCAACATCACCGTTGAAGCCTACTGGAATGCGCTCAGGCGGAAAGTAATTCTGGCCCTCTCGTTGCTTGCCTAGTCCCGTGATAAAGAAACTAGACATAGCAGGCAAGAACAATGCCCATTCACTGTTATGTTGTTTTGATAGATTCATCTTGTACCAATTTAATTATGATGTCTAATTTTTCCCTAGCATCTTTCACAGCAGGATACTCTTTAGCAAGTTGTTCGATTTTAGCATCTTCTGCCATCTTTTTCTTAGCCCATTCAAGTACTGATTGGATTTGGGGGTCAGAACTTAATTGTACTGTATTGTCGATGCGCATCCATCCGCCATTATACGAACTATTGTTGTTATCACAAACTTCAAAGCATTTGGTATTGCCGTTCCAGCGAACCTGCCCAGTAGTGCTTGGCAGACTGTAACTATTATCAATCTGCCAAACTAAAGGATAACTGCTTTGCTGGATCTTGATCATTTCGCCTGCGCAGGAAGTAGATAACGATAAGTCGCAAGACCGCTATCGACTGTGATCTCAGCGGCACCTTGATCACTGATGCGAACAGTCTTCTCACCTGGCAGATCCATGATCGCCAAGAATACTTTGACTGGCCACTGCCATGCACGATTCAATGTACCACCTACATCAGGATGAAACACAAAGTTACCTGAGTGTGTGCTTGCATCACCGAAATAAATCTTAAGATCATTTTTATCAGTCTTAGTGATGAAGTGCTGTTCTTCGCTGTTAGCCTGAGCCTGCTTCTTCAATCGCATGATACCTGCGATAGTAGGTTCGAATTCAACATCCCACTTAGCGCCTTTGAATGTGAAGTTCTTGATCTTTTCTTCAACGATAGCCTTGCTCATCAATCGATAGTCATTGACGAAATCACCTACCTTAGTCTCAAAGTGAATCGCGCTAGGAATGCCATCTTTGTTATTAGTGACATTGATCTTAGCATTGTCATCATAATCATCAAAACCAAGAATAGTTTTGAGTTTAGCGAGATTAGGCATACCAAATGTGCCTACAAAATCTGCTAGTGGAGATTTGAGTGTGCCTTCAACGACAACGCTCTTATCCTCTGCTACTGCCGTGATGACAGTCTGCTTATCAGTACCAACGACCTTAATAAGGTCGATGACACCAAGTCCATGTGTATATTGAATCAAGTCTTGTAAATTATCCTTCATGTTTGCCTCTCGTAAGTTATTTAGGAATGCCTATAGTGTATAATAGTGGATTTTATTGTGCAAGTCAAGTTTTTGTTAACCGAAACTGAACAAATCATCGAAAGTAGAATTCGTATCGGTATTATCTCTTAGATCCCAATCCAATACGCCCAATAAGTTTTCAATCTTCTTGTCTACTAATGTTGCTTCCATAGCACTATCATCAAATGGAAGTTCTGTGAACCAAGTTGGGAGCCTTAGTTCGTCAGTGGGATATGCGATACTAGTAAAGCCGATAGGATTGGGCTTGAGTTTACACACAATAACCTTCATGCCATCTACCATCTTCATGCTATAGTTGTCGCTGTTAGCCTTGCGCAGATAGTTCCAGTTCAATGCCGCGCGAACATGTCCGGGCATATTTGCTTTACCAGTCTTGCTGTTAGCCTCGAGTTCGCCATACATAGTCAACTTATTGACAGATTTAGGGCTACCCTTAGTCCAACTATCTTGCTTGCCAAGTTCAATCTTGAATTGTTTGATGCGTTCGATCACATCCTCTCTGGTCTTACCATGAAGGACCATCTCAAGCACTTCGAACAAAAAGTCTTGAACATATCGTGGAGTATCTGCTCGTTTCAAGTCAAGACCCATAGCCTTGATCTTGCCTAGTTTGCCATCTTTGTCTAGTCGCTTGCCTTCTTTGTCAAAGATGTTGACAGCATAACGCTTTTTAGTGATGAACAAACTGCGATCACCGATCAACTCACGACCTGCCTTGATAACGCACATCCTTCTAGGCACATGGAATGCTCTTTCCATGAAACTAGGGAAACTCTCGTTTGCTTGCTCGGCGATATTGTCATAGAGTTGAACACAAAGTTCTTTACTCCACTCCATCTCACCATTCTGTATTTGCGAATTCAGAATGGGCCATGCTGTGAAATAACAACTATCAGTATCGCCATATACGATAGCATCGCCATAGAAATCATACTTACCGGTCACGATCTCGTTGATCTGTGCGCTCATATGCTTGACGATCTGACGACCACATAATGTGACGCTCTGACCTATGCGCTTGTCATAGAAACGGCAATGCTCGTTCAACAATGCGCCATATGCACTGTTAAGCAAAATCTTACGAACCAACTGACGCTTATCCCAATATTCGATATCTTCTTTCGTTTTTGATTCTTTCAATTTCTTCTGCATATCTTTACGATCACTATACCAGCGGGTCAATAGACCGGGAATCACGCCCTCGCTGTCTGATCTAAAGATCGTGCCGTTCGCTGATAAGATATATGGCTTGTTGCTGTCGTAGATCAATTTCCATACTTCAGCCGCGCTCATCTCTACGCTCTCGCCAGTCTCAAAGTCAACCGTGAGCATAGTTCCGCGCTCTTGCTTCATGATGGCTTCATACTCTAGTGTACCGAACAAACCTTCCCAGAGCAATGAACTCATCTCAAGGTCGTCATCTGCATCATAGTTGCGTTTTTCGCTAGCGAGATTTCGTGCTTTTTCTGTTAGATATTGCTCAGTCAATGTCTGACGAACCTGCGCAACGATAGTCTCGGGAGCCATGTTGAGTGTGCGAATAGCACTAGGATACAGACTGTTGATGTCAACTGCCCCTACCCATTCATGTATACCTTTCTTTGGCACAGCGACATATGCACCTGCCGCTGCCATCTCGCTGTCACCGCTATTTCTTTTCTTATCAGGAACCATGAGTCCGCGCTCATGCGCTTCGTTCATGATAGCCATCTCAATCATAGCCACAGAACCCATGACAGTTGGCAATAATACAGTATTCTCATGCGCCAGCGCGTTAGCAAGATCAAGGAACTTGAGTTTGTTGTGAATCTTGACAAGCAACATCGTATCCTGACGATTATACTCTAAGAACTTTTTAAAGTCTTTATTGTACAACTGATCTAATGTACCTTCATACTGTGTCTTACGCTCACCAACTTCCATCTCACCGATAGCATCAAGGCTATAACTATGACGGCTCTCATAGTTGTATTTCTTATACAACTGTAGATAGTCCATGTGTACGCGACCAACAAGGTCGAATGTCGTTTCTTCTTTACCGAAACGCTCATAGACTCTTGGCTTGGGCATCTGACCTAGCAAACAGAATTTGCGTGTATCGTCTTTGCTCATCACCCTTGTCACACGATTGACCATGTAAGGTATATCGTATCCTTCTGAGTTCCAGCCAGTTAGAATATCTGCATCTTTGATTAGTTCAAAGAATGTCTCAAACATCTCAATCTCTGACCTAAACAATATAGTATTCTCAAAGTCTTTAGTGAGGTCATGAGCAGTCTCATCGCTCATGTGTTTAGGCGGAATCGCAAGAGTGACAAGTGTATCTTGCCAATCTAAGTACATTGAGATAGCCGTTACTGCATTGAATGGATCGCTTGTTGGGCTGAATCCTTTCTCCGGGTCAAAGTCTACCTCAATGTCAAAGAAACATGTATGGAGTTTTGGAGGCTCTGCACCAAGATAGTTTTCACTCAGGCAGCGGAACACCACATTTATGTCCGATTCGTACAGTTTCTTATTGCTATGAATTCGTTTTTCTTTTTCAAACTCAGTACGCTTCCTTGTGCTGAAGCGTGTGATGGGTTCGCCATACAGGCTACGATACTTCCCTTTAGGATCAGTATAGTAGAATGTATAATTGGCAGGAAATTCATTGTATGTACGCTTGCCGTCTGGCTGTCGTTCTACAACGAATATCCTATCACTATCTCTATCGTGGATCGCGTCTACATATGACATCTATCTACTTATAATCCTCATTAGTTAAAAAGACTTTTACCAGTCGTCCAATCATAGCGAACATGATCGACACGCTGAGTATAAGTATTGCCATTCTTCTGGCTAATCAAAATCGCATAGTTGCCATCACCGATCACAGTCAAAATACCGACTGGTAAGTTTTTCGGATAACTGATCTCATTGAAATTGCCCTTGCAATCGTTCAACAAAATCCTAGTAGGCATCGCACTATCATTTAGATTTACTTGACCTCTATGTAACAAAATGTCTGCACACTTATCGTTATTAATATCAGCAAACTCAATTGTATCATAATGTGTGTAATTTTTGCTAGACACATGGGTAAAATTTGTTCTAGTTTTACTTTCGTCAGTAAACCCATTGCCATTATTGATCAATATCTGAAGGCTAGCACCTCGATAATAACTGATATCTTGGCCATTCTCGCTAGAATTAGTAGCCAAAGATATGATATCTTTGCGACCATCGTTGTTGATATCAACTACGATAGTATCCAAATGTATGGTGCCTACTTCCATATACTTAGTATCTGTACTATTCTTTTTATAAGCATATCCTGCACCATAAGGTCCTACAGGAAGTTCCATCATGCGTGTGCTAGAAAAATTGCCTGCACCGTCGTTCAACAACACTATGCTAGATTTAGTTCCTGCCATAGCCATCAATACGATATCTTGATGCCCATCATTATTAGCATCGATCAATGCGCTAGAAGTGAACAATAAGTTTTCCCACTTCTTATTTGATGAATCAGTAAACCTTTCTAGGATGGTTTTGTGAGGACCAAACATGTCGCTAGGAAATCTATTGCGATCTACTTTATAATTTCCATTGCTATCGCCCATGATGAAGAAGGGACTTGAGAATACTAATGAAGTCACAAACGCATCAGGCAAATAATCACCATTGATATCACCTGCGCTAGCGTGGTGAGCAAAGGCTGTGATGTTGTTATTGATCTTTGATAACTTATATCCATTAGGAGTATAAGTCAACACTTGTGACATCTCTCCTGTATAACCTGTCTGCGCGGGTAGACCATTGACATATGGATCTTGACCTGCGGCTGCTACCAGAATATCGATGCCGCCATCACCATTGAAGTCGCTTGCTACGATTCGATTGACAAGAGTGGGACTATAGCCTTCAATGAAGATAGATTTATCTTGTTCGAAACCACCGTTCGATTTCGCCAAGAAAAATCTAACTGGGCTACTTCCAGTAGTCACATTAGAAAATGCTGATACAGGATCATAGCGCAGAAAGATATCTTTCAATCCATCTTTATTGAAGTCCCCGATAACCCATCGTGGGTTCTCACCACCGTCACCTGCATCATATGATGTACCGGTGAAAATAGTTAATGGGTCTTTAGATGTAGCACTTGATTGTGCTGTAGAGACCGTTGCAGGAGCGGGGTCAGAACCGCCACCACCACAACCTGCAATTAGTAAACTAACCGCGATTGAGACTGATAAATTACGCATACCCGAACCTCAGGGTAAGTTGAACATATTGTTATAATAACAAATTTAGGACATAGTTTCAACCTATACTTACCCAATTAGTTTTTGGTAAATAGTTTGGAACTGTGATTTATTGCTCTCAATACCGGGATGTTGCCCATCTAGCCCGAAATCTTTTTTAACTAAACAACCTTCTACCCAAAAATTATCTAGGCTAATCAATTTAGTGGGTATAGGTTGGGCATCTGATTTTGTTACATTCTGAAAGCAAAGATATTTGGCATTTTTACTTTTTAAATAAAGTTCGGCATGTTGTATGGCTAACCAATTATCCCAATAATTCTTTTCTTGATAATGATCACTTCCAAACAATCTTACGACCATGTTTTTATACTCTAATGAGTTATAGGCTATTATCCGCCCATTACCCAATTTGTCTGTCATTCGATATCTATCGAACCTTTGGAAATAAGAATATCCTATGATGATCAAATCACTAGGTTTGATATCTGTATCTAATAGTTTTGTCAGTATCTCAAAATTGCCTGCCCCGGGTACGGCTTTGTTTAGGCATTCATAACCCAAACTTTCAGCCAACATGTTGGGCCAACCCATTTTACTAGGTTCTGGCCCAAACATGATTGGGGGTTGAAAACAGTCTGGCAATCCTTGCCCATAAACAAATGAGCATCCAAACACTATTAGCCTAGACATCTATGTTAGAGTGTCTTACCTACAGTCTCAAGGATAGTATTGAGTTCTTCGTTTTCTTTATTAGTCTCGCCCAAACGCGACTTGTAGGCTACCCGAATTGCTTTCTTAAGAATGCTGGGCTTGACTTCAAGTTCGTCTGCGATGGCCTTGACAGTATCAGCCAAACCCTCGTTAAGGGTCTCGACTTCTTGCATGACGGCCATACCCTCATTGATGAGTTGGGTCAATTTGATCTTTGCTTCGTTATTAAAAGTTCTACTGGACATAAAATCTCCTATGCTCTAAGTAAAGAACAAGTATATACTAACCATGCAATTAAGTCAAACATTTTGCGAAAGGAATTTGCAAGATTGGGCAATTCAGCAATACTTAAGTTTCAAAAAGACAAATTCTTCTTCGGTCATTACTATGATCACATCATTATTTTTAGTGACCTTAGTCTTATAACCATTTTTTATTAATAGATTGGAAAATTCTCTTGCTATATTTGGTCTACTAGAGAAAGAATCAACTAGCGTGAATATGTTCAATGTTTCCTCCCGCCAGTTATCTTTCATCCATTCTAACAACCATTTATTTTTATTCAGGCTGACAAGCATCTAAGATCATTCTCTTCACTACTTTTTCGATGCCCGGATTCACATGATACGCATGAGGCACTAGATGTTTGCGAATATAATTACGCATATATTTGTCATCTTGGTTGCTAGTGTCTTCGCACCATTCAAGACCTTTGCGCTCACACCAACTTACTAGTTCAGTCTTGGCTGTCAATAAGAAAGGTCTGATAACATTATTGCGTGTGTCGGGAATCACTTTAGGATCACCGTGCATCGCAGACCAGATATATGTTTCTACACAATCATTAAGATGATGTGCTGTCACAACAGTCTCAAACTTGCGAAGGAACTTATAACGCTCATCACGCCAATGTTCTTCCGTGCTTTTATTAGCAGGCTTATGTTTGTTAATGAATCCTAGATACAATGGGAGATTTCTATCTGCGCAGAATCTTTCAACGAACTTCAATGCTTTCTCGCTATTGTCAGTACCATGATGAAAGAATGCACAGGATACTTCGTGGTTGCGATTTAGAAAGTCTACAGCGGCGACGCTATCAACGCCACCGCTGAATGCAACTGTTAGATTTCTGGGTAATTTTTTAAGCAACCTTATCATGATGATAAGATTAACAGAAAAAATGGGTATTGTCAATAGTTTTAAACTGTTACTACGGATTTTTCTACCGTGATACCGTTGTCTATCAGATAGCGGCCCCAAATTTGTAAAAACTCTGGGTCACCTGCAAAGTTTGGGTCCTCACCCTGACTTTCTGCTAATTTTGCTTCATCAGCAAATATCATTTCACCTGCTTCCATATTCACTGATACAGCCTTGCTAGCGACGAAATCATTGTGACGCTGTTTAGCCGCTTCAAATGCCGCGAATTCTTCAGTAGATAGAACTTCTTTAGCCCAATCATCGATTAACACAAGAGTTGCACCTTGTGCAGGGACTAAAGTTAAAGTATGTTTCACTGCCATTTTATTATCTCCTTATTGGAAAATTTTATTATTTTCTTTTCCGTATATTTTGATATACTTTCCAGCAAGCATATCAGCCATAGACTCTATCGCACTACCTGGATAGCTGTCACCATTACTTACCATATCTAATTCACCTTGTCTTACATGAACTAATTCATGAAATACCGTGCGCAGTATATCTACAAGGTTGCGATTTTTCGCATAGACCCATATCCTATCATCACCTATGATGTGTCCACCTGTATGATGATTAGTTTGTGCTTCTTCTGTGTCCATGCTTAATATGATTTTAGGTGGATTTTTGATGTGCAATTTCTCACAAGCCCAGTCTTTAAACTTCTCTACCTCAGTAGACAGTTCATCACCTTCGTTGATACTCTCACCGCCACCATCTCCGCCGCCAGCATCACCCTCACCACTACCCCCAAAATAGGCAAATCCTGGGAAGAAATATCTTCCCAACTTTATTTTCTTATTACGCTTCTTTTTGCGTTCTGTGATGAATTCTGTGGCTCGCATTAGAGTATTTATCGGTTTTTATTACCTACCCGCACATAAAATTGTCTTGGATTTTCTAGTTTATCGATGATATTTGCTAGTTTCTGTGCGTATTTGTAGTCATAGGTGACTAATATGATATGCTCAGTATTAGTCACCAAATACCTGACTGGCTCTAATGGAAGAACCAGCGTTTCTATTATTTTGCGAGTGGGTTTTCCCATGCTTTCTTGATCTTGTCGTCTACTTTCTTTTCTAGTTCTCTCAACTTAGCATCAGTCTCACGCTCTATGTTTCTGATTCTAGCCTGTAGGTCACGCTCAGTATCACCTAATCGTTTGTCGCTATTGTTGACGAAACTTCGGGTGTCACGGTCTAACTCACGACCTCTGCGCTCTGCGGCATCAACTGCTGCCTCTACACGGTCTATGTCTGCTTTAAGATCGCTTCTCACAGCACGAACCATATCCTGATTTTGCTGTACTAATATGACTATGCTTTCTTGAGTTTTTTCTATCTTAGTCAATCGTGTTTCTACCCCAGTAAAATCAGGGCTGACATAATTAGCGATAGCATCCTTCATATTCATATAATCTTTATAGAATTCAAATGTCGCATAAAGACCACCTAGTACTGATGATAATATACCGGCTGCTATCATCAACTTAGCCGGAGTAAAAGCATAACCACCGATACTAATAACTGTGTTTTCGCTAAGATATTTTTCTTTAGCGGCTTCTAAATCATCAACTTTGCTATCGATGTCTACTTCTTGTTTCTTTTTTGGCATTTTTATTTTTCTCCTTAATCCCAAATACTGGGTCTGTATTTCCTAGTCTCATCTAGGTATGCTTGTAATCTTGCTTTCATACTGCTTAAAGGTGTATCTACACCTAAATAGTTTGTGACCATATAATTTTTATTTCTAAGATAGATTTGCTTTTCTTCAGCATTCATCTCATCAAAATCCTTGTAATTTATCTTGTCGAGTTCGCTCATTTGTACTGGCCCTCTATCATCTTGTTATATGTGTCTGTATTTCCTTTTTCGATAAAATACATAGTTCTAACATTGTCTTTGATGACAACATTCTTATAAATCTCTTTAGGTTCGTAGAATGATACATCACGCAATGCTAATGAATATACATTAAATCCTACTGGAGTCACAGCCATTCTTTCTATTCTAATACCACCTGCTAATTCATTATCCTGCACATTTGTTTTTACTGTTGTAGGTTTTGTTTCAGTTTGTGCCATAGCAACTAATATATTATTCTGTTCGATATAATCAGTTAGTGGATCACCTCGTCTAGCAAACAATGACATAGAATTATTAGGGGTCTCGACCTGCTGTGACAATGTATTACTTGTCGATGATAATTTGATCTCTTGTGGTTGTGATAGTTCCTGTACTGTAGATATAGTTGGTATATTATTATTTTGTTGTTGCTGTTGTTGATTGCTGAATGGATTGACCGGGATACTCAATTGATTAGATAACAATTGACTTTGCTGTACTATACTTGAATTTGATTGGAATGACAAAGGACTATTTGATAATAACGCTAAACTAGAATTAGTGTTTGTTCTATTATCTTTGTTATCAATCTTAGCAGAATCTTTAGCAACATCTAAACTCTGTGATAGGCTATTGCTAGCAACATCCAATGCAGTTTTTTCTGCTTGTGCTACTGCTGTTTGTGCGACTTCATTTGATTGCGCTACCGCAGACATTGCTATATTATTTTCTCTAGCCTGATTAGACTGTATCATAGACATGATAGATGATAATGACGGTGCAGATGATTGAGTCGTTGATAAAGAACTTGTACTAGTTGCTGTGTTAGATATAGGGGTTATGGTTGCTACTGAACTTGATGAGGATGCTTGCGTAGTAGTGGTAGTTGCTGGCTCCACTACAGGTGTAGTTGTTGATGCAGTTGATGTTGTAGTCACAGGTTCTGTTACCGGTGCCGTAGCCTGTGCAATAGCATCACTCACTGCGGTATTTGTAGATGATGTAGTAGGAGTAGTTGGAGAAGATTGATTTACTGTATAGTTTAGACTTAAATTAATATCACGAACTCTAGGACCATAATAACCACTCCAAAAGTTTATGTCGCTACCAGTCCATGCTACACCCACATAACCTAAAGAATTCAATTGATATGGACTTGAGAATGTCTCTGTTCCTGAGAATGACTGAAAGGTTGCACCTGTATTAGTAAGACTATAATCATATGTATATGATTCTAATATTTTACCAGAGTTGTTAGCAAAATTGACAGTACCTATCAAACTTCCCCTAGTGCTACAGCAATTTTCTAGGTCATTATATATTTTCCATGAATAGTTAAATCCACCTACAGATATTCCCTGACCACTCAATGCAGTATTGATCGCTATGATCTGTGACGCAGTATATGGCATGAAAGAAAAACGAATAGTATTTGTACCTGTATTGAACACAGGTAGAGGGCCACCGCCTGCACCTTCTACCTGCGCTAACTGTTCAGGTGTCATATAGATAACATTAGTCCACTTATTAGGGTCAATAAGATTACCTGTACTGTCTACTGTTTGCGCAGATAGAGAAGTACTACATGCTAATAATATGAGTAATACTAATTTTTTTATCATTTCAGTTTAGGTATCTTATGTGGATTTGCGGCCCACGCTACTTTTGCTTCTTCACCGATCTTACCTTCGTATGGACAAGGTGTACCGGCACTCATCATAGCATCGAACACTCTGCGATCTTGACACATAGTTGCTACGGCTGCAACTTTCATACCCATGTCATATAGTGTCTTGCTTAGTTTCAATCTTTCGCAATTGTCATCACGCATCGTTGAACCGAAACTTACACCTAACACTTGAGTCTGAGCCGCACCTGCTACACCTGTGACGCAAAGATCACTACCCACGCTCATCATTGCAGGGGCAATAGCAGTTGGTGGAGGTTGCTCTATCTTTTGGGTTACTTTAGTCTCATTGATATTGCGGTTAGTCATCTCACCTTGCTGAATATTCACATTGGTATTATTGCTAGTCGTATTATTATTGTTAGTATTCATGTTGTTTGATGTTGAAGTACTAGTATTGATATTACGATTAGTCATGTCACCAGTGTTGATATTAGTGTTTGTATTATTACTTGTAGCACTACTTACATTATTGTTATTGAATGTTTGTGTACCACTATTAACATTATTATTAGTGTAAGTTACGCTGCCACTCATAACATTATTGTTAGTATTAGTACTGTTGGTATTATTGTTATTGTTATAAGTCATAGTACCACTGTTAACATTATTGTTGTTATATGTCACACTACCACTCATAACATTGTTATTGTTGTTATTATTAGTCACAGTACCGCTTTGAACATTGTTGTTATTATAAGTCATAGTACCACTGTTAGTATTCTGATTTATATTAGTCACAGTACCACTATTAATATTATTGTTTGTATTAACATTCGTTGAAGTAGATGTGTTTGTATTGTTGCTGTTGACCGTGCTAGTGCTTGTGCTAGTATTGTTTGTGGTCGTGTTGTTAGTAGTTGTTACAGTACTAGTGCTATTGCTAGTGCTGTTTGTATCTACTAATGAAGTGGTAGTATACCCACCTTGATTGATTGGAGTAGTTGTGCTGGTAGTTGTGCCACCAGTTGTACTTTGTGTACTTGTTGTTTGTGCATATGCTGGCATGCCGCCTATACTGGCAGCGATGATGGCCAACACAAGGATCTTTCTTATCATTTTTATTGTTCCCTGTTGTAAGCCTAGAAGATTATGTCTTCTAGTGTATACAATTATTTATTTGGGAACACTTAAGAAATGACTATGTAGTTAACGACGACGACCGCCGGTTTGATCCATAAACTTTTGAAGATTGTCGAATAGGTCAGGATCTAATGAATACAAATCTTGAACCCATTGATGTAGATTTATTTTGCGTAATTCTCTACGAATATTAGCAGCCTGACGATCATAGATATCTAAATCGTCCCAGTTTTTATCCTCTAACATATTCTAATACACCCATAAATATTATTATGAGAAACACTATGATATAAACAAAAGTCCTAAATTTTACTTTATAATCAAGCATTTCTATGCTCTAATTGACCTTCATTGAAGATATGTAGCATACCAGGAAACTGTTCGAACTCAAATACATATCTAACATCACCTTTAGTAGTGACTGCGATACCTACAATGATACCGTCTGCTTCATATGTACCACCGACCTTTTTTACGAGGTCACCTTCATGAAATTTAAATTGAGGTAAATCGATAGTTGTCATACAAAATCCTTTAGTCCAAAATGTGCGCGGATCTTATCGCCGTAATTTCTATAAGGATAACTATCCTCTTCCTCGGCTAACTTTGCGCATTCTTCAATGATGTGTTCAGCGAAACGTTGTAATCTCTCTGAGTTGACTTCGGGATAGGTGCTACCACCAACATTGAGGGCAATGTCATATACCCTGTTAGTCATACCTTTTGGTTTATATTTGTAATGGTTCATGATACTATTTTATCATGAATCACAGAAATGTCAATACTTTATTGACACCAACTAGTCTTCGCTTCACCATAATACTCGCGGGCATAGCCCTTATTGATGAGTAACATGCGTAGGCTTTGACCGTCGATTAGAACATCACCCAATACACGACCACCATACTTGTCCCAATCCATTAGAACAATCTGTAGTTTCTGTGCTTTAGCAATACTGTCTTTAGTGAAGTTAGTCGCGGCCTTGCCCAACAAATCTTCGCTAGGACACTGTGCGCGGTGACCCTTCTCAGGTGTGTCTACACCGAACACACGAATGCTTAATTCTTTCTTTAATGGATCTGGTAAGAAAGGAGCACTGAACGCTACTGTGTCACCATCGATAATACGAAGGACAGTAGCATCATAAGTAACGCCTGGTTTTTGTTTCTGAGCATAGGACACTAGTGGCAAAAAACCTAACACTAATGCTATGACTAATTTCTTCATTGATCTAAATCTCCTGCAAAGCCTGACATATAACGATCACCTTTGATCTTAGTATCAGGTTTGTCAGCATCTTTAGCGTTGATGACTGCCATCAAACCTTCTAGGCTCTGAATAGCCTTGTTCTGCATCATCTCTTTTTCTTGAGGCTTGGCAGTCATATACTTCTTGACGAATGCTACGATATCGGGCATAGCAAGTTTATGTTTGCTACCATCGTGGAACTTGAAATCATAGTTGCCGTCAGTATCTACTGCTTTACGCATCTGCATCAATATGTGAGGAATCTTATCTAAGTCTGCGTCCTGTGCTGGAGCATCATCTTCAAAATCGTCTATTGGACCTTTTCTTGCTTCAATAACTTCAAAAATCTTCATATGTTTATTCCTATACTTTATTATTTATTACTATTTTTCTTTAAAAGAACATCGGGTGCAATATCTAATTTCTTAAACTTATCTGCTATACTGCTAGGGAAGTACTCTTCAGCATAATCGTTATATAATGTCGTAAGATTTTCAAGATTCATCCAACCCATTTCTCCCCAAAATGTAATGTCTCTTATAATTGACTCTGGGGTCCAATTTTCCATTCTCTCCACTGCCGCCCTCATTTTTCGTTCTTCTTTGCTCCTATCACCTACATAGGTGATGCGTCCGGCTGAAGGCCCAAAATATTCTTCTTGCCATTCCTTGCTTTTTTCTACTATAGCACGATTTATATCCCCTAAAACATCTTCATTAGGAATTCGCATGTTATCTTTTATATCAGGATATAACGATTCTAGAAACTTCGCAAAGCCTGGAAATTCTCTAAGTTTACCTAAAAGTACGGGATCGTCTTTTTCATTCATGAATTGTTGCGAATCATAAGCGAGTTGATATTTCTCACCTTTGTATTTGGGGTTTTTAGGTATGATGATAAAAAGAGGTCCTCCCTTAGCATAAGCATCGAACATGTTATCACCTTTAGTCGCTGCCGTACACCAGCGTGTACCCTGACCATAATAACAAGATGCTTGCTGATCTAATGGTCTGATAACACGAACTTTGTCATCATTATAAACTTCTTTTGCTTCGCCTTTATCTTGTGTCGTAGCCATGCCTGCCGCATGGTCTAATTTTTCAGCAATATTTTCTAACTCAACAGCATCTAATTTCCCAATATCTTTATATTGTGGAAATAATGGGAATAGTTCTTTAAATATTTTTGTATTCTTGTATTGATGATATACCTTTAACGCTTCTTTGATTCTGCTTAAATCTTCTAGTCTGCGTATGTTTTTAGCAATATATTCTTTTGCTATCCAAGGTGTATATTGTTTATTAGGGGTAGGATCATATTTTTCAAATTCTGATATCAGATATTCTGCTATCTCATCCTCTGATTGGAATTTTGTTGCTAACTCTTTATCAGGGCTTGATTGAACCGTAGTGGCGAGTTTTTTACCAAACTGGCGTTTGGTTATTTCTTTATTATATTCAAGTAATATCTCGTAAAATCTCACAATTCATACCTCACAAATATTTATGCCCAGGGATCAGTGATGACTAATGTACCGTCTTTTCGTTGCATGACATTCTCAGTATGTGGATCCCAGCCATAGCCCTTCTTCATTCCTGCTTTGTATAGTTTGGTCAATGTGTCATATAATGACTTATATTCGTTCATTTTGCTATCATTTTGGGCACTAAACTCTTTAGCGAACTTGTCTTTTTCTGCAACCATCTCGTCTTTCGCACTTTCCCAGTCCATACCCTTAGCACTTAAATCAGCCATCATCCAAACTACCCATTCATCTAATGAACCTTCTTTTATGGGGTATAGTTGTTCCATACCAAACTGCATGAATGGCTTGCCTTTGATAGTAAACTTGAATACTTCTCTGCCGTCTACTTTCTTGAACACAGGTAAATTAGGGCTAGGATTCTTTTTAACGAAACTATAGAATGTCTTGAAACTTTCTATGGCTTCGTTTTCATTTGTTTCAGGCATCAATATCTTGACTACTGTGCCTTCATCTTTCATCCATACTTGTGCATCATAACCCTTGCCGATAAATTCATATCCTGCCTTCTTTAATGCCGCATTGATGAACTTACCTACTTCATCCATCTGTGCTTCTTTCAACTTAGTTCCGGTTACTTTCTGCAATAGCATCCATGCTTCTTCTTCTTTACCATCTGCTATAAGTTTCTTCATCAAGGCCCATAACTCGGGGCTAGCGACCTGCTTGAATTTGATCATCTCCATAGCACCTAAATTACCAACATACGATGCTTCATTGGCTTTCTTACGACCCTGACAGTGGGCTCTTTGACTGAAACCTTTAGGATTATTGCAGTTGATACTGCGCTTATATTTCGCAGACCACTTTTCATTTACTTTCTTTTGACTTGCTATCCAAGCCTTGGCATTGGGTTTTGTGGGGGGCATCTCTGCGAATTTTTGCAATTTACTATGCACTTTGGTTATCTGCTGGTCCGTCTCTTTGCCACCACCGCTGTTGTCAATGACAGCGATATATTTGAATATATTAAAGAAGCGGCCTATATTGTCTTGTACATTATACCAACTATCTACAACTATCTTATCCGGTACTGTTCTGGCTCGCATTTGATTGCGCTGTCTTGCTACTTCTAACTTAGTATTGACAACTACTAAGAAACAGTCATATCCTAATCCTTCGAAATTTCTTTTTAGATTAGCAATCTTATCAAAATCATCTCCGGTGCCGTCAATATGTAAACCTAATCTACCTTCTATAGCAAGATCAGATTTTGTTCCTGTTATTTCTTTTGCTCTAGTTCTGATAACATCACGCTTTTCTTTTTCTTCCGGAGGCATCTTAGGATCAATATCATGCTTCTGCATCAAGTATTCAAATGCGACATCACTATTGACAGTGACGAATCCCATGGCCTTTAATCCTAATCTTTCTGAGACATAACTCTTACCGGATCCAGGACCGCCGACAACGAATACTATCTTGAAGATAGCAGGATCATTGACACCTTCATTTACAAATTCAACTGCTCTCATTTCACGCCTATCTTCATGTATCGTGTATATCCTGTCTCAGGATCTGTGAAATCTCGTTTGCCTAGATAATATGTTTTACTCATTGGAAACATGTCATCAAACTGCTTCATGTCTGCAATCTTAGTCACAGCATCGCTTACTTGATCACGACCTTGTATTATGATCTTTCTACCTTCGGGTACATCATCATACCAATCAGTTTCCATATCGTTTACGCTGGTATTGATGATCACTCCGGGCTTATCATAGATCACATCTTTAGCATCTGTGTTTAAGAATATCAATTTACCCGGCTTGAAGAATGGTTTCAATAATCTCTGGCTTGATCGTAACACATCTTCATCGTTGTCTACTAAAACTATATCATCGAAAACTATGCCTTCTTTCTGTAATAGCATAGCAAGATTGCCATACCAACTACCCAAAACATAGATAGTTCGTGCGCATTTACCTTTAAGACCCTGCTTTAATTTATCGCATAACCACAACTTACTATTCACTAGGTCGTCTGTGAAACTTCCTTCTAGTGTGTCTGGGCTGGCCTCATTAGTAAGATCGCGTATTCGCATAAAATATCCGTCTGTATTACATATTTATAGTAAAATCAGAGGTTAGATGCTACGGGAAATCCGGGGTGATATCCAAAAGTATCAAATTCTTCCTTGAAGAGTTGATATATTCTCTTCTTTTGATTTGTTGAAAATCGTATAGTCGGTGAATTCTCTTTGTTATGTTGATTTAGATGCAATATCTCTAATGTTTGTTCATCATCAAATTCTTTAAGTTTGTCCCACAATTTTCCTAAATCTTCAAATTTAAAGACATTTATATTTTTAGTCATAGGATCCCTGAAATACTCCATTTGACTCCTAAACCAATAGCCCGCTTTCCTAGTGTTAAGATCAGTTTGATAGTTATCTATATGAAAATCTATTGAGTTATATTGAATTAGATTTAAATATTCCATCTGACTCCTTAATCTTTCATAAGGATGTCTGACTATAGTGAAACAGAAAAAATCACTATAATCTATATCGGCTGCTTTAAAGAATGGCCTAGCATCTGTTTGTGTGATATGTGTGAACCTATCCTTATCTTCCCAGTCGCCCCAGCGGTTAGTGACCCTTTTGGTCATATAATGACCGATGTTATTTTTAAATATTTTTTGGTAGGAATGCTCATAGTCAGGGCACATTTTTTCAAGCATTTGTGTGACGCTTGTGCCTGCGGTTTTAGAGATATGGAAAAAGAGAATTTTTTTTTCTAAAGAAACAAACATTATCTAGTAATTATGCTCTGTCTTTTTTCAGTATAGATTTTATCATCCATCCATGTTTAGCATGTGCATCCATGCGTTCAGCGATATAGTTCTCTATGCCATAATTGTTTTCATTCTTGGCATGACTCATGCATTCTTGCAAGCAATGTAATACTAACTCATTATCTTTTAATAATTCAGCAAACATGAGTTCTGCTCTTGGTATCATCGTTTGACCTTTGATACTGCTTAATTCGATGAAACGCTCCATGCTACCAGGAGTATAACTATCAAGTGTTCTGATATATTCAGCAGTCTTATCTAATGAAGCATACACTTCACCATATAGATCACCGAAGAATTCGTGATATTGAGGGAAGTCTGGACCCTCAACATTCCAATGGAACTGTTGCGCTTTGATCACAAACGCATAACTATTCGCTAATAATTTTTTTAAACTTTCTGATAACATAATATTGTTCCTATCATTTCTTTCCTTGTTGTGTTTCTAACACAACGATTCTATTTTCAAGTTGGTGAATTCTTTCTCTGTTTGCTAAAACCTGTTGCTCTATATCAATCTTCATTTGTAGTCTTGCTAAAGCAGTTAATTCAACTTGTTTCTGTAAATCCGTCACACTTGAAAACAAATAGATGATTCCCGACACCATGATGGGCAATAACATAAAAACTATATTTTCAATCCATTTGTTCATCGTTCTCTCCTATTACAAATCTCATCACTCACCTTAGTCTTATATATCTCAGGAAATATCCCATGTATTACTAAAATCAATGCCCATCGCCAGGCTCTGTATAAGTGTTTGAAATATCCTATATTATTTTCCTTCAGATGACTCATTGGCCAACGCCGCTTTTTGTAATGCCTTGCTTAGTTCCATTTTCTTATAATCATTTTGAGCATACTGTCTTAGACTACCTAATGTATGTTTTAGTCCATACTTTTCGTTCCACAAGCTAACTAAATCTTGAGGAGACTTTTGATTCTCAGGCTTCATCAATATCTGTATCAATGTGTTCAACAATAGTTCTGGTGGAGGGGGATTATCTTTAGACCAAACTGTTACTTTGGCTTCATTCTGCAAGCCCTTCATGATAGAACTTTCTGTGCGTCTCCAGCCAGCACTCTTAGGATCATTAGCATTGATCATTTTTGCTTCATCTTCTGGAGTGAACATCGGTGCTTGTTCTTCTTTGAACCAGCCCTTTATTTTGTTTACTACGCCCTCAGGTTTATCTTTACCTGCTTTCTGATAAGCATTCCAAAATTCATAACGCAATTTCTTTTTCCATTCGTCCCAATGTTTAGTACCATACTTGTGACTGATATATTGTCTCAATGCTACATCAATAAATTTATTGAAGTCTAATCCTTTTGGCAATGTGTACAACAAATCTTCGATACGATCAATATCTTTTATTAACATTGGAGCGCGTTGACCAGTTTTATACTCTTTCATGTTATGCTTTTGTTTGTATTCTTCATACCAATCTTTTGCTACACTGTAAAGATTTTGTTTTTCTGCTCTATAATACTTCCAATATAACCAATCAGCGTATGCTTTTGGATAAAATTCATCTATAGTCAACCCTTTAGGCAGACCGTTAATAACAGTATCAATCA
>JACCDG012051736.1_pt1 | contig 48115 bp, 35 predicted proteins | sample 7442471 | NCBI WGS metagenome assembly JACCDG01 (sample SAMN15323444, study PRJNA562643) | freshwater metagenome | isolation source: river surface water | place: USA:Blue River Watershed | collected 2017-08-17
ACGTAGAGGAGTTTATGAATGGCCGGAAAAACGACAGAAAGCAAGTGCAAAAATATTTTCATGAAAGCCACGTCATGTATGCTGCGTAATAAAACATTAGGGCTTAATTAACCAAACGATTAATAAACGCTGTCTTGGATTGAATAAAAACTGTCAGCAAGATTTGTTTGTTGTACGGATACTTTAAAAACTGTTACAAGAAAAAGAATAATTTCTAAGATTTGTCTCATTTTACTGTCTTGTTTATTGCTCAGGCTCGATAGGGCCTTGCGCTAAACTTGTAGTTAAGCTCACAATCACTTTGTGAAAGTACGAAGGAAAATTTGTTTTTGGATGTTTTAGAAAAATGACTTGTCGGGCTGGGTAGCGACCGGAAGGCAGGGCTATTACTCTTAAGATTCTCTAAAAAATGGAGTTTCCCGGAGTGATTTTCAATCTATACATTTTAGTGTAATTTTACCCCAAAACTAAATTTTACTTTTTCTTTTGGCGCTAAAATTATCAGGCCTTTCTGGGTATTGAATGCGTTTGGTGCGCAGGTCATGGGTTCTATGGCAATAGACTTTCTATCGGGAGGTATAAAAACCTGAATATACCGGTATCCCTTATCCTGCATGCGCTGCCAAATTTTTATGGTTATATCCTTATCTTCATCACAAAGTTCTGTTTCAGCAATATCTTCATCCCCGCTTAATTCAAAACAATCGTCTAATACTTGCTGAGCGATTCGCCCGGACTCCGGAAAAAAAGCGCTACTATAATACGTTCCGGTTGGTATCAATGTTTTATCCATTTCCATCCGGCGGTTAGCGGGTAAGCGAAGTTTTAACAGATCGATTTGAGAACCCGTTTTAAAATAAGGATGCCATCCGTCGCCAATGGGAATGGGAACCTCAGAGGTGTTCACAATCCGGGTGGTACAGGCAAAAGAAGCCGGACTTAATTTAAACTCCAGCTCCATTTCATAATTAAAGGGATAAGCCTTGTGCGCCGATTTATATTCGTGAGTGAGCAGAATGGAAGCCGAATCGGTTGAGATTATCCGCGCTTTTTCCTCAAAAGGCTGCCGCCATAAAAACCCATGAAGGGCATGAGGGTAATTATTCTTTTCAAACTGATAGCTTGTGTGGGCAAACACGTAATGTCCGTTCTGAATACGGTTGGGAAAAGGACTTAATTTAGCACCCCGGTAGTAATTGACTTTTTCTCCGTAAAGAGAAGCAAGCTGTTCATCGCCGGCAATAATGGAGTGTAGCTGTCCTTCCTTCGCAAGGGCTAATTCATGTATATTTCCGCCAAAGGATGGAATAAGGGAAAGGTATTCTTCCGTTAGCTCGTTAACCAGTTTTAACTGTTCTATTCCGAAAAAGTCTTCCGATACAATTTTGTACATTTTGTTCAAGCTGTCGTTCAGATGGTGCACACAAAATTGTTAATCAGGTTTTCGAGCATTTCCTGTTTTCCGCTTTTTAACATAGGCTCATCGGTTTCTCCGGCAAGCTTTGCCAAATCCGTAAGCGTTAGTTTCCCCGTTTCAAAGGCTTTTCCCTGTTTGGTGTTAAAAGAGGCGTAGCGTTCATTCAGGAAATCCGTATATTTTTTTGACGACAGTATGGTATGTGCCGCCACCAATGCCCGGGCAAAGGTATCCATGGCACCGATATGGGCATAAAATATATCGTCGGCATCGGTACTGTTTCTCCTTATTTTCGCATCAAAATTTATTCCTCCGCTGGCAGGTAATCCGCCCGACGACAGTATAACCAGCATGGCTTCCGTAAGTTCATAAACATTTACCGGAAACTGATCGGTATCCCACCCATTTTGATAATCGCCCCGGTTGGCATCGATGCTCCCCAGCATATTGGCATCGGCAGCCACCTGCAATTCATGCTGGAAGGTGTGCAATGCAAGAGTGGCATGATTTACTTCAATGTTGAGTTTAAAATCTTTGTCGAGACCATAGTGCCTCAGAAAACCTACAACAGTAGCGGCATCAAAATCATATTGGTGCTTCATGGGTTCCATAGGTTTCGGTTCAATTAAAAAACAGCCTTTAAAGCCCTGCGCTCTGGCATAATCCCTTGCCATGGTTAAAAAGGTAGCCATGTGCTCAGTTTCCCGTTTCATATTTGTATTCAGTAACGACATGTAACCTTCCCGGCCTCCCCAAAACACATAGCTCTTCCCTCCAAGTTCAATGGTTATATCGAGGGCATTTTTTACCTGTGCTGCAGCATAGGATACAACAGAAAATTCCGGATTCGTCATGGCTCCGTTCATGTACCTCGGATTTGAAAACAGGTTAGCGGTTCCCCACAGTAGCTGAAGTCCTGTAGCCTTTTGTTTTTCGTGGGCATAATCTGTAATGTACCTTAGTCTTTTTTCCGATTCCGCAAAACTGCTGCCTTCTTCTATCAGGTCAAAATCATGAAAGCAATAATAAGGTATTCCCATTTTCAGTGAAAATTCAAAGGCGGCATCCATTTTGTCCTTTGCACGGGTATACGGATCGTTAGCGATATTCCAAGGCATGGTTCTTGTGCTAAGACCAAAGGGGTCGTTGCCCGCACCGCAGAAGGAATGCCAGTAGGCAACTGCAAAATTGAGGTGATCCTTCATCGATTTATTTCCTACCAAACGGTTTTCATCATAGTATTTAAACGACAGAGGGTTATCAGAGGCTTTGCCCTCGAATTGTATTTTGCCAATTCCCTTGAAAAATTCGTTTTCGGATGCTTTCATAAAAATTTAGTTGATTAGTGTTGTTGTTGAAGCGCTTGTGCCCAATTTGAATAAGCCTGACGGTATTCCTGTTCCTGCGATACCTCCGGAACAATCGTTTCCACTAACTGAAGACCGGTAAAGCATGCTTTATCGTTTTGATATAAACCAGCGCCAAGGGCAGCTCCGCGTGCCGCACCTCCGGCTCCGTTTGTATTATATAACTGTATTTCCGTACCCGTAATACCTGCCAGGGTTTTAACAAATACTTCGCTTTTAAACAGGTTTTCTTTTCCGGCTCTGATTACATTAATTTCAAGACCCGCTTCCTGCATTTTTTTTATACCATAATAAAATGAGAATGCAATTCCTTCGTGGGTCGCATGATAAATGGCGGCCTCGTTGTGAATATTAAAATTAAGTCCGTGAAACGATGCTCCCGGATGCCGGTTATCGAGCATTCTTTCAGCCCCGTTTCCAAACGGAATCATACAAAGGCCATTGGATCCCGGCGGGATTTTTTTTGCCAGCATATTCATTTCATCATAATCTATCCCTTTACCCCCCATATTTTTTTTTACCCAGCTATTGGCTATTCCAACCCCGTTGATACACAACAAAATTCCAAGCCTGGGCTTATCCTTTTCGTGATTTACATGAGCAAACACATTAACCCCTTTTCCGGATTCCGGATTAAAACGATCGGTAACAGCATAAACCACGCCCGAAGTTCCTGCGGTTGCAGCAATTTCTCCGGGATGAAGTACATTTAAACTAAAGGCATTGTTGGGTTGGTCGCCACAGCGGTAAGTTATGGGAGTGCCGGAACAAAGCCCAAGCTCTTCAGCAGCTTTTTTATGCAATTGACCCTGTATGCCAAATACAGGACTAAAGGGAGGAATTATCGTTTCCGGTATGCCCATGTGGGTAATTAACGATTTGTCGATAGTGTGTCCGGAAAAATTCCAGAAAATGCCTTCTGTTAAACCGGCTATGGTAGTGCTTTTCTCGCCTGTCATTTTATATAAAATCCAATCGCCGGGCAGAAATATGTTTTCGCACTTTTTATAATATTCAGGTTCATTTTGCATGACCCATTTTAACCTGGAAGAAGTAAAATTGCCCGGGAGGTTCATCAAATTTTTGTAACAGTTTTCTTCACCCATGCCCTGAGCTATTTGTTTCCCGACTTCAACTGCTCTGCTGTCGCACCAGATAATGGCAGGCCTTAAAACTTCACCCTTATGGTCTGTCATGATAAGTCCATGCATCTGATAAGAAATTCCTATGCAACGAACTGCTGATGGATTTACCGTGCAGCTTGCGAAAAGTTTCCGGATAGCATGTTGTAATTCCTTCCACCAGGTTTCCGGAAATTGCTCTGCAAATCCTGGTTTGGGAGAGTTGATTGCCATTTCTGATTCAGGAGCCTGTGCCGATTGTACAAGGCAACCAGTTTCTACTTCCAAGAGCGAAACTTTAACAGATGAGCTGCCAATATCAATTCCAAGTGAATACATGTATGCAAATGTAATGTAAAAACGAAATAAAATAGTGTATCAGGGACACTAAGTTTGATATGTGGATAAATATGAGCAATAACTTATACTCATGCTAAGAAGAAATAGCTCAAACTATTTTCCGTTGAGCCTTAATTATATTGGTAAATGCGTCGGATAAATACGTTCAGGTCGGTCAATTGACTGAAAGGAAAACCGGACTGGTAGCCATTTCCAGACGGTATAAAAATTTTAACTTAACTTCGCAGGGTGAATCCGAAAATTATTAAATCACTTTCCATCGATTGCACCATACTCGGCTATGAAGATGGGCAACTGAACATCCTTCTTATAAAAAGAAAAAGGGAGCCGAAAAAGGGAATGTGGGCTTTACCCGGTGGGTTTATATTTGAGGACGAGAGCCTGGATGATTCGGCCAAAAGAACCCTGTTTGAGCTTACAGGACTATCTGATGTTTTTATGGAACAGGTGCGTACATTTGGTGAAATTCGCCGCTTTCCAATAAGACGTGTTATAACGGTATCTTATTATGCCCTGATCAAAGCAAATGCTTATTCGATAAAGGCCGGAGCATTGGCTACGGAAGTAAAATGGTTTCCCGTGAAAAAACTACCCCGGCTACCATTCGACCATGAGCTTATTCTGAGAGAAAGCATCCGGGCATTGCAACAGAAACTTAAGCACGAATTAATTGGACTGGAATTGCTCCCCGATAAATTTTCCCTTACCGATATTCAGAAGTTATACGAGGCCATTCTGAATACGACTATTGATAAAAGAAATTTCAGAAAGAAAATGCTCAAGATGAATTTTCTTATACCCCTCAACGAAATGCAACAGGGAGTGGCTCACCGGGCAGCGGAGTTGTATAAACTGAATCTCAAAAAACTTTCCAGGCATAGAGAAAAAAAATTCATGTTCGACGTGGATACTAAACGGAAATAGCTTATTCCTTGTATTAATTTTCAATCTCCGTAATACCATCGTACCTGGATTGTGGGAATATGGTAATCCTTAACTTCGCACATCCGTATGGAATAAGGCTGATGATTTCCGGTGTACCGGACAACTGGGAGAATGTTTCATCGCGTTTAGGTATTTGTGGAGTGAAGACATAATGCCCCTTAATCGTATCGCCCAGCACATTCCATTTTTTGAGCAGACCTTTTCTTTCTGAAGCATAAAAGTCCTCTCTTAATATAACCTCCCGGATATCAGGCTTCCAATTGTTTAACCGGTAAGCCGGAACCTGTAATTCAATTGGTGCCGACTGTACACTCCATGGTGTATCCGAGTTTTTATGAAAAATAACCTTTACCTTTTCCTCCAGATTGTCGGCACGAACATGTAAGGCATAATTCCAGGGACTATTAGTAGTCACATTGTAACGTACCTGTTGGGGAGCGGGAGTTTCGCCCGTATAAAGATCTGGCGTATAGGTTTCGTTGAGTTTTAAGGAATAAACAAGCGGTCCTCTTTCAATTGCAATACCATCCTGCGGCCAGGTAGACATTCTCAGGCTTTGGGGTAAAACAAGCTGAATGACATCCCCGTTTTTGAATGAATTTTTATACGGAATAAATGTCCCGGCACTCAGTGTCTGGTCAATTTTCTTTCCATTATAAAAGGCCTGGGCATTACTACACCATCCCGGTATGCGAAACGTAAAATCAAACATAAGCGGATGCTCCGTTTTGATTGTAAAACGAATGGTGTCCGAAAAGGGATAATAGGTATCTTCTTCTATATACACTTTCTCACCTTCTATTTCCACGCTTACTGAAGAAGGACCGTAAGTAGCAGCTACCGGGCCGCTTTTGTTTTTCATCCACATTCGTGCAATGTAGTTGGGCATTATTTTGCTTACTTCTCCTGCACAACACTTCACCCAGGAGTTGGAGGTGAATTGCATACCGGTATTGCCCTGAAAGAAATAATTATGGTTAGAATTTCGGGTAGCTAATACCTGATTAGGGCAGGAAAAATATTGCAGTGCTTTAAAATCGCTCGTAACACAACCCGGAGCCGCATTAAAAGCAGCTTTCTCAATTTTGTCGGCATATTCTGCAGTACCCGTAGCTGCCAGTAAATAACCATTGCTCCAGATAAACTCGCTGATGTCACATGTTTCATGCGAATCAAGCGGATCTTTTCCCCGGACAATTTCTGTAGAACTGTTTACACCATCAACCAGCATATAGTGTTGATCTATTTTTTTATAGGCATTCACCGATGTGGTAAGATATGCCGGGTTTCCGGTGTAGAGGTAGAGGATAGCTCCTAGTTTAGCTGATTCATTGTACGTTACTCCGTGATCGAGACAAAAGCTATAAGGATTATCAAATTGAATGCCCGAAGCCCCTCTGTTTTTATTGAGGAGATTGCCTTCTTTGTAAATCCTTTCGGCGTGTTTCAGTAATTCAACATCGCCGGTGGCAGCATATACCCAAAGCATGTGCTCTATATTGGCTACCTCACGTATGTGCGTGTAGGGAAAACTGGAAATATCGCATAAATAATGTTTCCGGAGTTTTTCCGGTATGCTGTTGTCTTTTGTAGCGGCATACTTGGCCTGCATAGCTCTGAAAAAAACAGTATGAACCCATCGGTTGGTTTGGTAGGGTTTTCTGAGAATAGAGGAACCGATGAACCCATCCGAAGCCGCATGATTTAATGAATAATCAAGGCTTTTGTTGGCTTTCTTAATGAGAAAAGAATCCCCGAGTAAGAGACCTGTTCTTATCAGGCCATCTATCCAATACCCATTTTGTTCGTAGGTATACCATGGGCTATAAGGAGAATTGGGATCGATAACCGCCACTGTGTCTGTCCACCCTGCCGAATTAAAAGGATACCCACCCATCCCCTCATCCAGGTGCCCGGTTAGTCCGTCGCGTTGCAGTTCCAGGTATTTTTTTAACCAGCCCTTCGGTTGTATATCCGTTAGTGGCATCTCATAAAACGCTCCATAATACTTAAGTGCGGCATCGTTTGGTAGTTCATTATCCTTGCCGGATGAGCAAGCCATAAGCAAACAGCAGCTTATTACAAAACAGGCACAGCTTGTTGTGACAAAACGTATTAACAAAAAACCGGAATACTTTATTCGTTCAGACAGAATCATATAATTAGTGTTATCATAACACTAAGTTAAGTAAATTTTCCTATTCAGGTATTATTCTGATAATTAGTGTTATGGTAACACTAAGTTCCTTATATTAGCAGCAATCTACTAAAACTAAATTGCCGTGGACTTTACTTTTATCGACTGGCTGGTTATTATTCTATATTTCGGAATTATTTTCGGAATTGGATTTTACTTCTCTTTAAAAAAGAGAAACTCAACGGAATATTTTTTAGCCGGAAGGCATGTGGGCTGGTTTGCAGTGGGGGCCTCTTTATTTGCTTCCAATATATCTACCGAGCATTTTATTGGTTTGTCAGGCTCCGGGTTTAAATCCGGATTGGCAGTTGGTAATTTTGAATGGTCGGCCAGCATCGTTTTGCTTATTCTTGCCTGGATATTTGTCCCCTTCTATTTAAGATCCGGCGTATTTACAATGCCCGAGTTTCTTGAAAAAAGATACAGTGCAGCGAGCAGATGGTATTTGTCTGTTGTATCCATAGTAGCCTATGTTATTACAAAAATTTCGGTTCACCTTTTTGCCTTTGGTATATTATTAAGCGAATTAATGGGATGGAAGGATGGGGATAATACCAATATTTTAATGGCTTCCATTGTTCTTGTGGTCATTACCGGTATTTATACCATGGTAGGCGGAATGAGTGCGGTTATTTATACCGAGTTGATTCAAACATTTATTTTATTAACAGGTGCGGTTTGCCTTACCATTTTCGGTATTCATGAGGCAGGCGGAATAGAGGGCATAAAAGCTGCAGTTCCTTCCGATCACTGGAAAATGTTTAAATCCATCGACCATCCTGATTTTCCCTGGCTGGGTATGGCCATTTCGTCGCTGATAATCGGTATTTGGTATTGGTGTACCGACCAGAGTATTGTGCAAAGGGTATTGGCCGCAAAAAATATCAACCATGCAAAAGCAGGAAGTATATATGCCGGATACCTTAAAATTCTGCCTGTATTTATTCTTGTTTTTCCGGGGCTCATTGCGTATGCATTGCATGCACAGGGAAAACTTGCACCGGGCACAACTATTAAACCCAACGAGGTATACCCCTTGTTGGTGACGCATTTATTGCCTCCTGGTGTAAGAAGTATAGTAATAGCGGCTTTACTGGCTGCATTAATGGGGGCATTAGCGGCCTGTTTCAACAGTGCATCTACGCTTATTACTTTTGATGTTTATAAGAAATACTATCCGGATGCTCCCGAGAAAAAATTGATACAGGTGGGAAGGGGAGCTACCCTTGTTCTAGTTTTCCTGAGTTTACTCTGGGTTCCGTTTGTAGGAGGTGTAAGCGACCAGCTCTTTGTGTATTTGCAAAGTGCCCAGGCTTATCTTAGTCCGCCTATAGCTGTTGTATTTTTGGTGGGTATTTTGTGGCCACGGGCTAATAGCAAAGCAGCTATTGTTGTTTTATGGAGCGGATTCGTTTTGGGAGGTATGCGATTTGTTCTTGAAATAATTCATAAGAAAACCCCATTTAGCAATGATTGGATTAAATACCTGGTGGAAATGAATTTTCTGAATTTTGCAATTGTACTATTCTGCATTTCCTTAACCCTGATTATTTTAATCAGTACCTTCACAAAAAGACCGCCGCATCATAAACTGGAAGGCTTAACGTTTAAATATGCCGGTAATACGGTAATTCAGGAAATGGATGGATCAGAGACCTTGAGTTGGAAAAAGCACAACATTATTGCTTCCCTGATATTACTGGCTATCTTATCTGTTTTATGGGTAATTTTCAGTTAACAAACCAATAAACTGCCATAGGGAAATCAGGACAATTAGCTGTGGGTAAGAAGGATAAATGTACGGGGTTTTGTTGAACAGACGGGTTCTCTTAATGTATATTTTCAAACGGTGGAAACGAGGCATAACACAAAACAATAGTTGGTATGAATAACATAGCGGGTAAAAACATGAAATACCCAGGATTCCGCTAACACAAACACTGATGAGGGCAAATGTGCAGTGCGCATTTGAGCCAGGGTAGTGCGAAAGGTATGGGTATACCATATGGCCAAAACATAAAAAACTTTAACTACACATGAAACGAATAAAACGTGCCCTTCAAATAATAATGAAAACATATCCGGAGATACAGTTCCTGTTCTTTTTTACCATTTTGATAAGCAGTAATGCCCTTTCTCAAAGCCAGAGCTTAAATTATGGTTTATCAGAAAAGCAGGATCCGCTTACCCTGCCAAAGTCTGATTCGAAAATAATATGGCCAGGACGGAAAGCAAAAGTTAATGCAAAGCCAGAATTAATTTCTGTGTCCGCCAACGAATGGAAGCTCTGTAATGGCTGGGAAATGGCTGATGCCCTGGAAACACCCAAAGATGGGAAATTAATTTCATCTTCCGGTTTCAATACCGGGAAGTGGTACAATGCAACTGTTCCGGGAACCGCGCTAGCAACCCTGGTTCAACAGGGAGTTTATCCGGATCCTTATTATGGCCTGAATAATTTAGTTATACCGGATACATTAGCGTATAAACACTGGTGGTACAGAACAATTCTACCCATTCCGGAGGCATTAAAAAAAAGAAAAGTCGAATTGCTGTTTAATGGCATCAATTACAGAGCTGAGGTGTGGCTGAATGGTGTGATTATTGGAAAAATAAATGGCGCATTTGTCAGAGGTATATTTGACATAACAGAGCGAATTAATTTTTCAGGTGAAAATGTACTGGCGGTTCATATTTATCCGACCGAACACCCCGGAATTGCACAAGAAGCCTCACCCAGAGCTGGAGCAGGAGAAAATGGGGGAGCTTTATGTTACGATGGCCCTACGTTTATTTCATCGGAAGGATGGGATTGGGTACCGGGAATAAGAGACAGAAATGTGGGGATATGGCAGGATGTGCGTATTGTTTCTTCCGGTGAGGTTAAACTAATAGACCCTTTTGTAATAACAGATGTGTTATTACCCGATACAACAAAAGCAGTATTAACCATTGAAACGGAATTGAAAAATACCAGTAACCACCCGAAGCAAATTACACTGAGCGGAAAAATTGAAGCGATTTTGGTTACTAAAAAAATAACATTGCAGCCACAGGAAAAGCGTAAGGTGGTATTTGACTCCAAAGAGTTTCCGCAATTGAACATGAATAATCCTCGCCTGTGGTGGCCAAACGGATATGGGAAGCCCGACTTATATTACCTCCAACTGGTTGTGGCAGACGAATCGGGCGACACATCGGATGTAAAAACCATACGTTTTGGAATAAGGGAATTAGCGTATGATCTTTCTGTAAATTATAAGAAACGCAAGAACGTAAGGGTTGAATTCAATCCGATTAGAGCGGTACAAAAACGCAGAAAACCATTGTTTGATAATATGCCATTAAAGAATGATATAGAGGCCATGACCTTGCCCAGGATGCGGATTCAGGCAGATACCCTGTTGTTGGAGGAATTGAAGGATCAGGCTTGTGCACCTTATCTGGTTTTTAAAGTAAATGGTCAGCGTATTTTTTGTAAGGGTGGAAACTGGGGAATGGATGATGGGATGAAAAACAGCTCCAGAGAACATCTTGAACCTTATGTCCGTTTACACAGAGATGAGCATTTTACCATGTTGCGTAATTGGACAGGGGAAAGTACGGAAGAGGCTTTATATGAGCTTTGCGACGAGTATGGATTGCTGGTTTGGAATGAGTTCTGGGCTACAACCCAGTATTACAATGTCGATCCCTGGGATAATCAGTTATTTCTTGATAATGTAAAAGAAACAGTAAAACGCTTCAGAAACCATCCTTCCATTGCCATTTGGGGTGCGCGGAATGAAGGCTTTCCGGCTATTGTTTTGGAAGATAGTCTTCGCTGGACCATTGCCATGGAAGACCCCACCCGGCATTATCAGCCAACTTCCCGTTATTTGAATTTAAGAATGAGCGGACCCTGGAGTTATGTAGATGACCAGAAAGAATATTTTACAAAGATATCAGATGGATTTAGTACCGAAATGGGAACAGTTTCTGTGCCCACTGCAGAAACCATGCGTAAATTTATTCCAAAGGAAGATTTATGGCCTAATAAAAATGACACCTGGTATTATCACGATTATAATTTTGGGGAGTGGACGAATATTGATGGTTATGCTAAAACAATAAACGACAAGTTTGGCGGCGAGCCCGGGAGTTTGGATGAATTTTGCGGGAAGGCACAGTTGTTAAACTATGAGTCATATAGAAACATTTTCGAATCTTTTAACAGCAAGCTTTGGACAAGCGCTTCGGGTTTGTTGCTTTGGATGTCTCATCCGGCCTGGCCAAGTACATTGTGGCAAACCTATTCTTATGACTACGAAACCCATGGCGCTTATTATGGTTCGAAAAAAGCCTGCGAGCCGATACATATTCAAATGAATTTGCACGATGATAAAGTTTTAGTAGTAAATACAAGTCTGAAACATTACGACAAGGCGAATTCAATATTACAGGTTTATGATGTGAACGGAGCTCTGCTTTATGTAAAGGAAGCAGCAGTGAAAGTTTCCGCAAATGGAAATGCAAATTGTTTCACCCCTGAATTTCCTGAAAAGTTGCCTGAAACCTATTTGGTGCGTTTAACGCTTAAGGATCAATCGGGAGCAGTTTTGTCAACCAGTGATTATTGGCGCAACTCAGCATCGGGAAAGGATTTTACGATTTTCAATACGCTACATAAAGTTGCATTAAATACCAAAATGATTAGTCGGACAAAAGATCACAAAAGTGTAGTGTTTAAAATTAAAAACACTTCAAACAATGTAGGAGTAAGTATAAAACTAAATCTGAGAGATGTAAAAACAAACAACAGTATCCTTCCGGTTTATTTCTCCGACGGGTATTTTAATTTGTTGCCGGGTGAAGAAAAAGTGATTAAAATGGATTGCCCTTCCATTCAACATTTGGAAGGGCTGAAATTAACAGCCGAAGGATACAATCTCAAATTGCAGGATTTAAAGGTGTTTTAGGAGCTAATATCACGAATTAAAGATATTGTTGATTATGAGAAAAGAATGGAGAAATATTTTGATCCTGCTTATTGTATTCTGTATTGTTCGGGTGAATAGTATGGGAGCACAAACAGCTTACCGTAATGTTTGGGAAGACCCATCCAAACCTCTGGATGAAAGAATAAAGGGGTTGATTTCAAAAATGACGCTGGAGGAAAAAACGGCAATGTTAAGGCACAACAACCCGGAAATTAAACGATTAAATGTTCCGGAATATGATTGGTGGAATGAATGCCTGCATGGGGTGGCAAGGAACGGAAATGCAACAATTTTTCCTCAGTCTGTCGGACTGGCTTCTGCCTTTGATAAGGTATTGATGTATAAAATTGGGACTGTCATTTCGGATGAGGCAAGGGCAAAATACAATGAGGCCATTAAAATAGACAATAGGGGGAGGTATGCCGGATTGACATTTTGGACACCCAACATCAATATATACAGGGATCCGAGGTGGGGCAGAGGGCAGGAAACGTATGGAGAAGATCCGGTATTGACCGGAACCCTGGGAACTATGTTGGTTAAGGGTTTGCAGGGTGATAATTCCAATTACCTGAAAGTAGCGGCTTGTGCAAAACATTATGCTGTGCATAGCGGACCCGAATCATCCCGTCATGAATTTAACGCTGTGCCAGGAAAGAAGGATTTTTTTGAAACCTATGCCCCTGCCTTTAAAACTCTGGTGCAGGAAGCAAAAGTAGAGGCAGTAATGTGTGCTTACAATAGAACTTTTGGTCAGCCCTGCTGCGGTAGCCCCTATTTGTTGCAGGACATCTTACGAAAGAAATGGGGGTTTAAAGGTCACGTTGTTTCAGATTGCTGGGCAATTATGGACTTTAATTCGGGGCATCATGTTACAAAGAATGAAGTAGAATCGGCTGCTCTGGCCATAAACAGTGGTGTTAATTTAAATTGTGGTGTAGAATATAAGAACCTGGTTGAAGCGGTTCGGCAGCATTTGGTAAAAGAAGAAACAATAGATATTTTGTTGTATGATTTGTTGAAAACCCGCTTTAGACTGGGTTTTTTCGATCCTCCGGAATTGAACCCCTATAACAGGCTTTCTAAAGATATTATAGACTGTGAGAATCACCGGAAATTAGCCCTCGAGGCTGCTACAAAATCTATGGTTTTGCTTAAGAACAATGGCGTTTTGCCATTAAAAACAAACATTAAACGTGTTTATGTTACGGGACCCAATGCTACAAATATGGAGGTTTTACTGGGGAATTATCACGGTGTAAATTCAAGAATGGTTACTTTTTTAGAAGGCATTACCAATAATGTAGAAGCAGGTATCACGGTAGGATATATGCAGGGCATATTACTGGATAGGGAGAATGCAACAAAGTCGACCTGGACAGCCCGGGAATTACACACAGCAGACGCGATTGTGTTGGTTATGGGAGTTTCAGGACTGCTGGAAGGAGAAGAGGGCGATGCATTGGCTTCCGGAAAAGGCGATCGGGAAGATTACCAATTGCCGCAAAATCAGGTAGAATATTTAAAAGAAATAAAGAAAGCGGGAAATAAACCCATTGTTTTGGTATTAACAGGGGGGAGTCCGGTGCAAATGGATCAGGTAAAAGATTTCGCTGATGCAATTATATGGGTCTGGTATCCGGGAGAAGAAGGAGGAAATGCGCTGGGTCGCTTATTGTTTGGGAAGTCAAATCCATCGGGCCGGTTGCCGGTTACCTTCGTTAAATCCTATAGCCAACTCCCGGCTTTTGAGAATTACTCCATGGAAGGAAGAACATACCGGTATATGAAACAGGAACCTGAGTTTCCGTTTGGCTTTGGCTTGAGTTATACGAATTTTGAATACAGTAACCTTAAACTAAACAAAACCTCCATAGAAAAGGGAGATTCTATACAGGCAGAAGTTACGGTGAAGAACGCAGGCAACATGGAAGGTGATGAAGTAATTCAGTTTTATCTGACGGATATGGAAGCAGGCTGCAGAACTCCTAATTATGCACTGAAAGGTTTTGATCGTATAAGCCTAAAGCCGGATGAGAAAAAAACAGTGGTTTTTACAGTTACTCCGAAAATGATGGAATTGGTTTTGGAAAACGGCGAAAGTGTAATTGAATCGGGAAAATTCAAATTTTATGCCGGTGGGTGCAGCCCATCTTTATTAAACAAAACATTGGGTTTATCGTTGCCAATAGAAGCTGCTTTTGAAGTGAAGTAGCTACGCATCGATTTGCAGTTGATACACCACATGCAATTCTATTGCAGGTTTGGTTTACCGTATAAGTGTAAAAGCACCGCTAAATGAGTATTCTTTGTAGTCGATTCCGCTGGCTTTTATGAAATAAAAATATGTTCCGTCAGGAGCTTTATTCCCCGTATTGGTTACGCCATCCCAAGCGCCCTCACTACCATTCCACTCATAAAGCTTTGTACCTCAGCGGTTATATAATTCGGCTTTGAGCACGGTTAACCCTATAGATTCTACTTTAAATAAATCATTTACACCATCATTATTGGGGGTAAATATATTGGGGATGATAAGTTTTGAAAATGGTTCAACATGAATATTAAGCCTGGCAGTGTCTGAACAACCAAACTCGATTGAGGCAATTAATATTACCTCATAAACTGCGCCCTGTCCATTTATAGAGTATGTATGCGATGGGTTTAGTAAGGATGATTCTACCTGATTATCGAGGTACCAATGGTAGTAATCGGCATTGGTACTCTGGTTATTGAAATTTACCTGCAGGGGTGCATAACCCGACAGGGTATTTGCAGTAAAGGAGGCGTTTACATTCAGAACATTTACGGTAACCGGTGTTCGGGTAACAGAGGGGCATTTTCCACCCGCAACTGTCTCAACATAATAAGTTACCGTGTTTGTTAAGGCGTTTGTGGTATAAGGATTCCCGGTATAGAAAGCTGTTCCTCCGCTACTGCTCGTGTACCAGTAATACGTAGCACCAGATGGACTGACATTCAGCGTGGTAATATTACCAGAGCAAATGGAGTCGGGCTGTAAAGCCAACGGTGAAGCAGGAATGGGTATAACATTTACGGTAACCGGTGTTCGGGTAGCAGAGGGACACTTGCCTCCGGCAAGCGCTTCAACATAATAAGTTGTTGTACTGGCTAAGATTGGCGTTGTATAGGGATTTCCAGCAAAGAAGGCTGTTCCTCCGGCGGCACTTGTGTACCAGTTGTAGACAGCTCCGACCGGATTGGCGCTTAAGGTACTTGTGGTGCCTTCGCAAATAGAGTCGGGTTGTGCAAGTACAGGCGAAGCCGGAATGGGTATAACATGAACGGTTACTGGTGTTCGGGTAGCAGAGGGGCATTTTCCGCCGGCAACTGCTTCAACATAATAAGTTGCTGTACTGCTTAAGGTTGGAGTTGTATAAGGATTTCCAACGAAAAAGGCTGTGCCACCACTGGCACTCGTGTACCAGTTGTATAAGCCGCCTGCCGGACCTGCACTTATGGTGCTCGTGGTACCTGCACAAACAGAGTCGGGCTCTGCCACCACTGGCGGAGCCGGAATGGGGATTACATTTACAGTAACCGGTGTTCGGGTTGCAGAGGGGCACATTCCGCCAGCAACAGCTTCGGCATAATAGGTTATTGTTGCAGTTAAAACAGGTGTAGTAAAAGGATTTCCCATAAAAAGCGGCGTTCCTCCACCAGGTGTTGTGTACCAGTTATATGTGCCTCCGGCCGGACTGGCGCTCAACGCAATGGCAGTGCCGGAACAAATGGAATCGGGTTGTGCAAGTATAGGCGAAGCCGGTAAGGGTATAACATAAACGCTTATGTCGGAATGACCCTGGCAACCGGTAAGGGTATCAGTACCCGTTACCTGATAGGTATGGGTAGCGGAAGGGCTGACGAGTAAACTACTTCCTGTACTTCCATTTTCCCATAAATAACTGGTGGTGCCACTAACAGAGAGCGTACTGGTTTGCCCTTCGCAAATTGTTGCCGGAAGTGCGCTTAAATTAAGCGTAGGGCTTAAGGCAGTAACAAGCGTAATAGTATCGGCAATAATACGGCATTTTTCAGTGTGAATATTTCCGTTCTCCGCTAATAAAAGTCGGTATTTACCGGCGTTATTCAGTGAAACAGGATATAAATTTAAATCCTCTGAAGTTGCTCCGGGAATATCCTGCCAGCTTATACCATTGTTGCTGCTATACTGCCATTGAAAAACAGGATTGGTGTATCCGAAGCCAAGGGTAGCATCTAAGACTAGCGAATCGCTCGTACAATAAATGGCCTTATTAGGAACCGGAATGATGGAAACTTTTGGGCCGCAGGGTCTGAAACTAATATCATCAATTACCAGATCATTTCCGCATCCACCATTACTGTTATTTATCATAGACAAAATAACGGAGGTTTGGTTTGGTCCGGTTGAGAAGGTAAACCCAAACTCATGCCATACCATGTTGGTATTACCCGGTGAAATATTACCGGTGGAAATAGAATTGCTATTTAGCGTAACGGTGTTTGTAACTTTGAATAATACATTGGTATACACGTAGGGTGGGTCGTTGGTGTTGCAAAAATTGATTGTCCCGAAATTATTGACATTGGCTATCCAGGCCGAAAACACATAATTTGTATTGGGACATAAATCGTTAACGGTGTACTTATAAAATTCTCCGGCAGTATACGAGGCATTTACAACAAGCATGTAACCGTTTAAATTTCCGGTATGATCGGATCCGGTATACCAATGCGGATTTCCCGGAGCCGGATTAGAGGTATTGGCTATGGTATACTCACCATCTACCGGCCAGTTAGGTGTATAATTGTAAGTAGTAACACCAGCGGGAAGGGCAGAACCAGAGCCTGTACCGGCACCAAAGGTTTCTATAAAAATAGGTTCGCCTAAGGTGCCATTGCAGAGTTGGGCGTTTCCCCTGCCTGTGAATAGCATTAGCAGGAGCAGAAAAATAGGTAAATGGGATTTCATCGAAGACTGGTATCAGACTATAAATATATCCCGGAGTCTATAAAAAGGTTTCCCCTTTTTCATCAAAAATTACCCCCGCATTAATCGGATTTTTGTATAGAACTTTAAGCACACATAGCGAATTTTCGTGCAGAATGAAATGTTAATGTGGTATAAATAATAGCAGAAACCGATAGCCGGATGGTGTTAAAATCGGATAACGATGATTTGACAGGTATAACGTACTCTCAATTTTTCTGTCAGAAACTAAGATCAAATTTTCTCCCCACCCAAAACCCCTTTAAGGAATGCCTTTTTAGGGCATTGTGTTGATACGAAGGTTAAGCCCGATTGGTCATGAGGCTTATCTGGAATTCAGAATACGTATTTATTGTTTTCAGGAATCAGGTTGTGTTTAATGTTTGTAAACGAATAAACGCAAGGACTTTTTATGACACTTGCTAATTAAAAGAGTAAAATGTACAAAATAAAATAGAACAAAAATTACCAACCCAGACCCTTAATAAGGAAAGGAAACATGTATAAGGCCATTTCTCCTTTTATTGGATTGGCCTTATAGATGTAGCGAATAGTATTTACCAATTTAATTCCATCTGAGCCGGGAAAATAGGATTAGAACTATCTCCCATTAACATTTGTATTACAGCTATAAAAATTAACTCCCGGAATAATCGGGCACACTGCTTAGAAAATATAATCCGTTCTTAAGAAATTAGAGCGCCTGTCCTGCAATATGGAGGATAGTATGTTTTCATTCAGGGGTGTTTTTTTTGCCGCTACCAGTGTTCTGATGGAAAAGCATCGCAGCGCATCAAATACCGAAAGTGTTCCTTCTGCCGAATTCTTTCTTCCACAGAACGGATAATTGTCGGGACCACGCTGGCATTGGCTGTTAATGTTGATGCGGCATACCTGATTGATAAGCGGGTCAATCATACTGGCCAAAGCCTGTGGATCGATACCAAATATACTGGCCTGTTGTCCGTATGGTGATTGTGTGATGTAATCTATGGGCGCATCAATATTTGTATAAGATAATACAGGAATAACCGGACCGAATTGCTCTTCGTGATATATCCTCATGGTATCATTCACCGGATAAAGCACTGTAGGAAAGTAAAACGTACCCTGTGATTGTCCACCATTTTTGTTGATGATGCGCGCTCCTTTGGCTAAGGCATCATCTACCAGTTGCTGCATGTAGGCTACTTTATTCATATCAGGAAGCGGAGTATTCATAATACCCTTCATCCAGGGAGCACCATATTTTACTTTATCCACAGCATCCGAGAACTGTTCCAGAAAACGATCTTTGATTTTATTGTGAACAAAAATCATTTTGAGCGCTGTACAACGCTGGCCATTAAAAGACAAGGCTCCTAATAAACATTCTTTTACGGTTAAGTCCAGATCGGCATCGGGTAAAATAATGGCCGGGTTCTTCGATTCGAGTCCTAAAACCGAACGCAGCCGATTGGGGTAAGGATGTAGTTTTTTCAACTCATTGGCTACTTTACTGGAACCGATAAAAGCGAGTACGTCAATTTTCCCTGATTTCATAAGTGTTCCGGAAGTAACAGCGCCTTCGCCATAAATAACATTAACTACACCTGCCGGGAAACAGTCCTGGAATGCCGCTAACAAAGGCCGGTACAACAATACACCTTTTTTTGGTGGTTTGATAATAAGGGTATTTCCCATGATCAGGGCAGGTATTAGTGTGCAGAAGGTTTCATTGAGCGGATAATTAAAGGGACCCATACATAAAACCACTCCCAGTGGTCCGCGTCGTATCTGAGCTAAAATGCCCTGGTGCATGTGGAAACGGGAAGACTCACGGTCGAGTTTTTTTACTTCCTCAATGGTATCGTTAATATAGTCAATGGTACGGTCGAACTCCTTTTCAGCATCTTCGAGGCTCTTGCCAATTTCCCACATAATCAGGTTCACCATTTCTCCGCGCAGCGGTTTCATAGTGTTTACAAAGTACTCAAGGCATCTTATTCTTTCTTTTACCGCAAGGGTAGGCCAGGCTCCCCTTCCGTTCTCATAGCATTTCACAGCGGCATCCAAGGCCTCCAGCGATTCTTTTTCCGTAAGCAAAGGGTATTTCCCTAATCGTTTTGGTGTAAATTGGTTTTCCTTTCCCACACATACAGGGGAATAAACTTCCTGGAAACTTCCTGTCCAGGTTTTTATTTTGCCATCAATAAGGTATTCTTGTTGTTCAACAGGCCCGTTAAATTGGTATTCGGCAGGAATTTCGTTTTCAGAAGGGAACAGAGCGTTAGTATTCAGCATAAAATCAGGTTTATTGCATATTGGATTAATATAATTTGAGACCTCCTAAGGTACGTTAATCGGGGGAGCTTGAAAAATCTTATCCCGTCAAAAATAACGTGCAATTTTAAGGAGTTTGCGTAAGAGAATAGTCCGGGTGCAGCAGGGCTGTGTACCTGCGGGTCTGTAGAGGAGGAGTGTAGGTTAAAAATTACCTGAAGAATGACTCTTGTGTTTCATTTGCTCTTGCCATTCTATGTGAGTAAATTTACCACTCATGATTACAGAAGCTATTATATTGGCCGGTGGTTTTGGCACAAGGCTAAGTGCCGTGGTAAATGACGTGCCCAAGCCTATGGCACCGGTTAATAATACCCCCTTTCTGGAATACCAGTTGCGTTACCTCAAACATTTTGGAATAACACGTGTAGTTTTTTCTACCGGTTATTTATCAGATAAAATAAGTAGCTATTTTGGTACGCACTTTTCAGGAATGGAGCTGCAGTATGCAGTGGAAGCAGTACCACTGGGTACCGGCGGGGGTATACGCATGGCATTGGAACAATGCGAAAGCCCGGAAGTGTTGGTGCTGAATGGTGATTCTTTCTTTGACCTGAACATCACACGCTATTACCAACAGCATTTGCAGGCGGCTTCAACATGTTCACTCGCAGTAAGAAGTGTAGAAGATGCAGCCCGCTATGGAACTATTATACTGGAGCAAAATGGAAGCATAAAAGCGTTTAAGGAAAAAAACGGCGTTCATAAAGCAGGGCAAATTAATGCCGGAGTGTACCTGTTGAACAAAGCATTATTCCTGAAATATACTGCTTTCGGAAAGTTTTCTGTTGAGAAAGATTTTTTTGAAAAACATGTAAGAGAACTCAGTTTGTTCGGTTTTGAACAGGAGGGTTATTTTATAGATATAGGTATACCCGAAGATTATTATAAAGCACAACATGATTTCAGGCAATTTAAGTATTAATAAAGAGTGGACACTCTTTTTGGACAGGGATGGGGTTATCAACAAAAAGTTAGACAATGATTATGTTAAGCATTGGATAGAGTTTGAGTTTCTGGATGGTGTACTGGAAGCAATAAAATCATTTCATGAGGTGTTTGGACGAATTATAATTGTTACCAATCAGCAGGGTATCGGTAAAGGTATATACCGGGTTGAGGATTTGGAATTGATTCATAAGAACATGCTCTATGAAATAAATTACTTTGGAGGAAGAATTGATAAAATATATTATTCACCCTATCTCGCCTCCGAAAATCATGCAAGTCGTAAACCCGGAATTGGCATGGCGCTTCAGGCTCAAAGGGACTTTCCGGAAATTGATTTTAAGCGATCCATCATTATAGGCGATTCCATAAGCGATATGGAATTTGGAAGGAATGCCGGAATGAAAACAATTTATGTTTCTGATAAGGGGGCATCTGCTTCTATGCCCGGTCTCATCGATCATCAGGTAAAATCCCTCAGCGAATTTTCGTCGCAATTGAGAGAAGGGTTTGTGTAATACCGACTACACTTAGCTTAAAAACTAAAAACAAGTTCTGACCATACGTATAATGCTATTTTAATCCCGACATAGAAAATCGCCATCTGCTTGAAGCAGGCTTCATTCAAATGGCTTGATTTTCTTAGTAGTTATACCAATGTTATATTATTTGGTCCAATCCAAATAAAATATTTACAGTGGTAAATACCGTTGCTATTAATGTTATGGTGCAATGTAGTGAAACGGAATTGAACCATTATATTAATGCAAACGGTATAATACATATTTCCGAAAGGTATAAAACTCAAATGGTTTTATAACATTTCTTATTAACAGTTGTATTCCTATTTGGGAGACTTTGTTTAGCAACACTGTTTTTGAAAAAAGGTATTTCAGGAAATTGACGGAGAGCAATCAGAATCCCTCATCGGCACTTGGCCCGTAAGTAGCAGGAACAGGAATGTTCAGGAGCCGAAAGTATACACCCAGTTGTGCCCGGTGATGTACGGTTTGGCAAAAAGCATGGCGTATGGTTTCTGCTTTGGTAAATACCATGTGTACCTGATCGCCTGATCGCAAGGTCCAGTTTTCTGTTAATACTTTTTCGTTAGTTTGGTTTAAATGCTCCTGTGCTTCGGTAAGGCATTTATCAAAAATTTTCAGCAGATCTACCGCACCAGATACAGGGGTAGGTGTATACGGTTCTTTGGCAAAGTCCAGTTCATTAGTGGTTAGCGCCAGGCTGGCCCACGACGGTAATTCAGCTATATGTGTAGCCAATTGCCGGATGTTCATGCTTTTTTCATGCGGTTTCCAGTCAAGTTTATCGTCTGGTACACGACTAAGCATTTTTCGGGTTACAGCGGCTTCGGCTTGCATTTCTTTTAAAAAAGATTGAATTGTTGACATACATGTTTTTTTTAAGGTTAATAGTGCAAAGTAAATGCCTGTATGTGTCAACCCTATGTCAACAATAAAAAACTATTTTAGAGTGCCATGTTTTTTAATTGATGAAACAATTCACTGATCATTTCCCGGTATTGTGCTTTTATGCTTGCAGGAGAAATCAGTTCGGCCTTATGTGCAAACATCATGTACCATCTTAAAAACTCGCAGGGCGCAGGAGAGAGGAAGGTCATTTCCATTTGGCCCTTCCTTTCCTTTTCGTTTACAAAACCGAAATAATATCTGGCGTTGTGCATATACCGGGCGGTTTCTTTATCGGTACGAATAACAATGGTTTCGAGGTTTTGTTTGGCGGATAACTGTTCGAGGTATTTTTTCAGGGTAGGGTGTTGCTTATTAAAATTTTTAGGGGTTTCGCTGATTTGTCGGATGCGGTCTATGCGGAAATCGCGGTAATCATGGCGAAGATAACACCAGGCCATGAGGTGCCAGTAGCCCGAAATAAAGCAGATACCAATGGGTTCAACCTCTCTTACGGTATGTTGCTGACTGTGGTTGGCGAAATAATGCAGTTGCAATACTTTTTTTTCTGAAATGCTTTTCAGAATTTGCTGTACCGGATTATTAAGTGCTGTATCCACATGCAGTTCATGTTTGCGTACAATTTCAATGTATCCGTCAGCGTTATCCAGAAAATCTTTTTCTCCCGATTTCATTACGGCTTTCACCTTGTACATAGCCGATTTAAATTGCCGGGCAGTAGAGGTATCCGCAAACTTTGCCACCAGTTTTTCAGCAGTCAAAAAGGTTGTAGCTTCTTCCGGTGTAAACATTACCGGAGGTAAACGGTAACCTTCCATAATGGAATACCCCACACCGGCTTCCCCAAGCAGTGGAACGCCGGCTTCTTCCAGTGTTTTTATATCGCGGTATACGGTACGCAGACTAATGCCAAAACGCTCGGCAATATCCTGTGCTTTTACCACTCTTCTCGACTGAAGTTGAATGAGTATGGCACTTACACGATCTATGCGATTCATTTTTAAGTTAGAAGTTAAGAATAAGTTTAAAAAGCATAAATGTACGTTGTATGTTGTATATTGTACATTGCTTTGCACGGTTTAAAAGCCAAAAGGAATAAGCTATATGCCGAAAGGCACTGTTTAAACCTCCGCGAAGCTCACTCTACTTTGCGTTCTCTGTTTTGAAAAGCCAAAAGGAATAAGTCCAAAGCCGAAAGGCACTGTTTAATCTCTCTGTGTAACTTCCTAGTCCCTGTGCGCTCTGTGTTGAAAAGCCATAAAGAATAAGCCATAGGACAAAAGCAAAAGAATGATGTGGTAATTAGCCAATTAGCTGATTAGCCGATGAAGCAACCAGACCTCAACTCCGCCCTGTTAAACTCAATCATAAATCAACATCTGCAATCAGCAACCTCAACTTCTGATGGTTAATTTTTGTTAAAAAAATCCCAAAGCTCATCATCTGGCTAAATTTGTGCACATTGGGTTCAAAAATTGTTAAATTTGCTACCCTGCTGGAGCTTACTGTTAAAAGTAGCCGTCAGCAGAACCAAACAATTATAAGAAAACGAATACTTATGAAGAATATCGCTAAAACCATTCAATTGTTCACAGCTTCGGTGGCTTTCGCCTCAATAGCTATGGCACAAACTGCCGACCCGGTTATTTTAACCATAGATGGTAAACCAGTAACCCGCTCTGAGTTTGAGAGTGTGTATAAAAAGAATAATGGCAAGGACATTTCCGCCGATAAGAAATCAGTAAGAGATTATCTTGATCTATTCATTAACTTTAAGTTAAAGGTAAAAGAAGCTGAAGTACAGGGACTTGATACCCTGAAAACCTTCAAAGATGAGTTGGCCGGATACCGTAAGCAATTAGCCGCACCCTACCTTACCGATAAAAATGTAAACGAAGGTTTGATTACCGAAGCCTATGAACGGTCGAAAACAGAAATTCATGCCAGCCATATATTAATGAAATGTGCGGAAGATGCGCTGCCAAAAGACACACTGATTGCCTATAACAAAGTGATAGAATTCAGGAAGCGAGCCCTGAAAGGCGAAGATTTTGCGGCATTGGCGCGTGAAAGTGCCAACGATGGGGATCCTTCAGCAAAGGATAATGGTGGTGATCTGGGTTACTTTACCGCTTTACAAATGGTTTATCCTTTCGAAAACATGGCCTATGCTACCAAAACTGGTGAAATCAGTATGCCGGTACGCACCCGTTTTGGTTATCACATCATTAAAGTGCAGGATAAACGTCCGAATCAGGGAGAAATTCTGGTGGCTCACATTATGGTTCGATTTAACAAAGAATTTAAGCAACAGGATTCGGCCAATGCTCAGAAGAAAATAAACGAAATATATGAAAAACTGAAAGCCGGAGAAAAGTTTGAAGACCTGGCCTCTCAGTTTTCCGAAGATAAACAATCTGCCGCTCATGGTGGCCAACTGAACTGGTTTGGTGCCGGTAAAATGCCGGTTCCGGAATTTGAAAAAGCTTCTTACGCACTTAAAAACAATGGCGATTATTCAGCGCCATTTGCTACCAAATACGGCTGGCACATTGTAAAACGACTCGATAAGAAAGATATGCCCGCATTTGATGCCATGAAAGCCGATCTGAAACAGCGCGTATCTAAAGACAGCCGTTCACAAGCCGGAAAATCAGCACTAATTGCAAGGGTTAAAAAAGAAAACAGCTTTAAAGAAACCCGTACGGTAAAAGGAAAAACTAGTTCTTTTACCGCACTTGATGAAATTTATCCACTTATTGACAGTTCTTATTTTAAAGGAAAATGGACTGCTGATAAAACCAGTAAAATGAATAAAGAACTCTTTACCCTGGCCGGAAAAAAATATACCCAGGCCGATTTTGGTAAATACCTCGAATTGCACCAGACACGCCGCTCCTCATTTGAAACCCATTATGTGGTTGACCAACAATACAACAATTTTGTTGATGAAAGTTGTGTAAGCTATGAAGAAAGCACACTCGAGCAAAAATACCCCGATTTTAAAAATCTTCTTCAGGAATACCGCGATGGCATTCTCTTGTTCGACCTCACCGACCGTAAGGTATGGAGCAAGGCTGTAAAAGATACCAACGGACTGAAGGAATTTTACGAAAAAAACAAAAACAATTACCTCTGGGACGAGCGCGCCGATGTGACAACATACAAATGTGCAGATGAAAAAGTAGCTAAAGAAGTACGTAAAATGTTGTTAAAGAACAAAACTGAAGCAGAAATTACCCCGCTTATTAACAAGACTTCGCAGCTTAATCTTTCTGCTGAAACCGTAATGTACCTCAAAGGGGAAAATAAAATGGTGGACGAGAACTGGAAAATGGGTATCAGCAATGATATTAAACAAGATGGTAAAGTATACATTCTTGTAGTAAACAAACTGCTGCCCAAATCGCCCAAAACACTGAACGAAGCCAAAGGTATTGTTACTGCCGATTATCAAAACTATCTTGAGAAGGAGTGGTTATCGGGTTTAAGAAATAATCACAAAGTTGAGGTAAAGGAAGAAGTATTGAATACAATTAAATAAATAGTTCAATTGAACAGGAAAAAGTTCTGTCCGCACGGCAGAACTTTTTTCTTATCCGTACGATGTTTTTGCAGCAACAGATATCCGGTATTAAAATAGTGGTACTCGCATGTATATTGTTATGCTTTGCCTGCAATACAAAAAAGGAAGATACTGAAAATGAAGAAAAAGCCCTGGCCATTGTGTATGGGAAAAAGTTGTACCCCTCCGAACTGAAAAATATTGTTCCGAACGATGTGCCCGCTAAAGACAGTCTTGCGCTGATAAAAAACTATATAGATAAATGGGTGCAGGAAGAACTACTGCTGCACTATGCAGAACAAAATCTGAGTACAGAGCAATTGAATATTGATAAACAGATTGAGGAATACCGTAAAAATTTGATTATTTATACCTATCAAACCGAACTGATCCGCCAGCAGTTAGATACCATTGTTTCTGCTGTTGAAATTGAGAAATATTACAACGAGCACCTGAGTGATTTTATGCTGAAAGACAATATTATCAAGGTTCATTACGTTAAGGTCAGTAAAAAGGCACCTAATCTCGATAAAGTGAGAAAATGGTATATTTCTGTTAATCCCAAAGACATTGAAGCACTCAGAAGTTATTGCATTCAGTTTGCCGAAAACTTTTTTATTGATGATAATACCTGGCTGCTTTTCGACGATCTGTTGAAAGAAGTACCACTTGGTGATTATAATCCTGAATTGTTTCTGAAAAGCAACAAAGCCATTGAGGTGAATGACTCGCTGAGTACTTATTTTATTAACATAACAGGATATAAAATAAAAGACAATGCTTCGCCGCTAAGTTTTGAGAAGGAAAATATTCGTAATATTATCATTAATAAGCGTAAGCTGAAGCTGGTAGATGATATGAAGAAGCAGGTCTATGCGGACGAACTGGAAAAGAAGAACTTTGAAGTATATTAAATAGCACATGATAAAGAAAATACTGACTGCCATTACGATTGCGGGCTCCTGTTCAGTGGCAGCGCAAAACCAGAACATAGACCGGGTAATAGCCGTGGTGGGCAAGTATATTGTACTGCGTTCTGATTACGAATCGCAAAAGCAACAATACCTTGCAGATGGCGCTAAGGACGATGCCACTCTTCGTAACCGCGTATTTGAAGAGCTGCTGTACAATAAACTCCTCATTGCACAGGCCGATAAGGACAGTGTGAATGTAAAAGATGAACAGGTGGAAGCTGAAATGGAACGAAGGATAAATTATTATATTTCGCAATTTGGTTCGGAAGAGAAATTTGAGGCTTTTTATGGGAAAAAAGTCGACCAGTTTAAGGAAGAACTGAAAGATGATGTGCGGGAACAACTAACCGCCCAGCAAATGCAAAGTAAAGTGGTGGGCGAAATAAAACTTACCCCATCTGAAATCAGGGCTTTTTATAATGGTATTCCGGAAGACAGCTTACCCTTAGTAAATTCTGAGGTAGAAATAGGGCAGATTCTGAAACAGCCGGTGGTGAGTGAAGAGGCGAGGGTAGATGCCCGCAGTCGTTTAGAAAATATCAGGCAAAGGGTGGTAAAAGGAGAGAATATGAGCGCTTTGGCTGCACTATATACGGAAGACCCCAGTTCGGCGAAAACGGGTGGACGATACGATGGTATACGCCGTGGACAGTTTGTGCCGGAATTTGAGGCCGTGGCTTTTCGGTTGAAGCCTGGCGAAATTTCGGAAATATTTGAAACACAATATGGCTTTCATTTTGTTGAACTTATAGCGCGCCGGGGCGAATTGGTTGATGTGCGACATATTTTGATATCACCGAAGATATCCAGTTTAGATGTACTTAAGGCCAAAACAAAACTCGACAGCATTTACGGTTTACTTCAGGAAGGCAAAATCAATTTTTGTCAGGCTACTGCGCAATACAGTGATGATAAGGATACCCGAAATAATTGTGGTACTATGGTGAACAATGCCACTGGCAATACCCGTTTTGAGGTGGATGAACTCGGGCAGATAGATCAGAACCTCGTGTTTTTACTCGATAAAATGCAGGTAGGTGATTATACCAAGCCCACAGTGTACCATAGTCCCGACGGAAAACAGGCTTACCGGATTATTTACCTGAAAAACCGCACCGCACCGCACCGTGCTAACCTTAAAGATGATTACCAGCGCATACAGAATTACGCCAATGTAAACGAGCAGAAAAAAAGGGTGAGTGATTGGGTAAACAAAAAATCGAAGATGACCTATATTAAAATAGATAAAGAATTTCAGGATTGTACCTTTGTAAATAACTGGAACCAGAATTTTAAATAAACGCATGTATGAATTATAAAAATGATGTGGAAGCCCTTGATGCATTTGTACAGAAATACAAAGAGTTGAACAGGGAAATAGGTAAGGTTATAGTTGGGCAACACGATACGATTAAGAATGTGCTTATTTCGGTGTTTAGTCGCGGGCATTGTTTGCTGGTAGGCGTGCCTGGTTTGGCCAAAACGCTCCTGGTAAATACTATTGCCGATGCCTTGGGACTGTCCTTTAGCCGCATCCAATTTACACCCGATCTTATGCCAAGCGATATTGTAGGGGCAGAAATACTGGACGAGAGTAGGAATTTTAGGTTCATCAAAGGTCCTTTGTTTGCAAACATTGTGCTGGCCGATGAGATTAACCGTACGCCCCCAAAAACACAATCTGCGCTATTGGAAGCCATGCAGGAGCGGCACGTTACCGCCGCCGGAAAAAAATACGAACTGGGAAGTCCTTTTTTTGTACTGGCTACACAAAATCCTATAGAGCAGGAGGGAACCTACCCCCTTCCAGAGGCACAACTGGATCGTTTTATGTTTAATGTCTGGCTCGATTATCCAAGTTTTGCAGAAGAACTGAATGTGGTTAAGAATACCACATCCGATCATAAAGTAGCCTTAACAAAAATATTGTCGGCAGAGGAAATCGTATTTTTTCAGAGCCTTATCCGCAAGGTTCCGGTTCCGGACAATGTGCTGGAGTATGCTGTAAAATTGGTAGTAAAAACCCGTCAGGGCAATGAGTATACCCACGATTCCACTAAAAAGTATTTGGCTTGGGGAGCAGGCCCTCGGGCCTCGCAGTACCTGGTTTTGGGTGCCAAATGCCATGCTGCCATCAACGGAAAGTACTCGCCCGATATTGAAGATGTAAAGGCCGTTGCTATTCCTATACTGCGTCACCGTATTGTACGTAACTACAAAGCAGAGGCTGAAGGCATGAGTGTAGAGAAGATCATTAAAGAAATGCTTTAACCGGAGGTTCTATTTGCCCACTATCCTGCCCAGTGTTTTCAAAATAATCTTCATATCGGTTAATAGCGACTGCTCTTCTATATAGCGCAGGTTTAATTTTAATTTGGCAGGCATAATTTCAGTTATGTATGTTTCTTCCGGTTTGTCGGATTTACCTAGTAAGTCATTTTCCCCAAAGTATTCCAGCGAGGCATAGTCGGTAATGCCGGGCTTCACCACCAGTACTTTTTCCTGTTCTGGGGTATATAAATCTACATAGCGGCGTACCTCCGGCCGCGGGCCAACCAGGCTCATGTGCCCCAGCAATACATTCATTAATTGGGGCAGTTCATCAAGTTTGTATTTACGCAGGTAATAGCCGCAGCGTGTTATGCGGCTATCGCGCCCACCAACCGTAAGCAGGCCTTTTTTATCGGAATTGCTGTACATAGAGCGAAACTTGAACATCCGGAAATCACGTTTATTCTTACCCACACGTACCTGCCTGTAAAACACACCACCTTTAGAATCCAGGCTGATGGCCAGGGCAAGAAGTAAAAAAAATGGCAATAACAGCAGTAGACCACAAAATGAAACCAGAATATCGAAAAGGCGTTTAAACATCTGTGTAAATTTCCGCTTTTAGTTCAGGGCCATTTTAATGGCTTTGTTTACAGCTTCACAAACGGTCTTCAGGTTATCATCGCTTAAGTCATAATATACAGGCAGGCTGATCTCGCGGCAATAATTATCATAACACACCGGATAATTTTTTACCTCATAGCCCAGGTTCTTATAAAAACTCATAGCGGGCACCGGAATAAAATGCACATTCACCGAAACATCTTGATCGAAAATATGCTGGATAATCTCGTCGCGCCTGGCTTCCGTAGCACCTTTTATACGAATAGGGTAGAGGTGATAAGACGATTCTTTTTCGGCAGTTTGGTATACCGGCAGATCAATAAGTATATTTTTTGAGAGTTGTTTTGTGTATACTTCGAAAATATGGCGACGTTTTTTCAGTGTATCATCCTCGTACCGTTCCAACTCCACGAGTCCTATAGCAGCAGTTAAATCGGTCATGTTGCATTTATAACCGGCTTCCACAATATCGTAACGCCAGTTGCCTTTCTGAGTTTTGGCCAAAGCATCCTTATTTTGGCCATGCAGGGTTTTTATACAGAGGTAGCTGTAAATTTCTTCATTATCAAACGGAGGGGGAAGGTTAAGTGCAATAGCACCGCCTTCAGCTGTAGTGAGGTTTTTTACAGCATGAAAAGAAAACACACTGACATCGGTAAGCAAACCGCTTCGTTTGTTTTTATACCGGGCGCCGAAAGAGTGGGCGGCATCCGACAAAACCAGTATACGACCTAGTTTTTCCTGTGTTTCGTTAGCTGCTTTGAATTTGTTTTTGTATTTCAGGGTAAGACTGTTAATGGTGTCGTAATCGCAGGGATAACCAGCAAAATCTACAGGCATAATTACTTTAGTGTGTTCGGTAATGTGCTTTTCTATTTCTGTGGTACTGATGTTGAAATCATGCCGGTTCACATCTACAAAAACGGGTTTGGCTCCGCAGTGAATAACAACATTGGCGGTGGCTGAATAGGTATAGGCAGGTAAAATAACCTCATCACCCTCTTTTACTCCAAACCAGCGCAACATAATTTCCAAACCGGCAGTAGCCGAGTTGAGACAAAGCGTATGTTTATGTCCGCAATAGGCGCTAATGCGTTTTTCAAACTCTTTGGTTCGTGGTCCGGTTGTAATCCACCCCGACAAGAGGGCTTTGTTTACTTCATCCAGTATTTTCTGATCAATGCGTGGTGGCGAAAAAGGCAACATAATTATTCGGATTGTTGGTCTTCCGGCAGGGGGCCATCAGCACTATCCTTCCGGTTATAGAACAAAAGTAAGGAATTAAAAAAAGCGTAGAAGATAACACCGGCCTGAGTTTGTAACATCGATTCGGTGAAGAAACTCACTGCGGTAAGTATTAAAAACAATAATAAAATGTTATAACCATAACGTATGGAATAAATGAGTGGAAAGATGAATTGAGACAGCAGCAGCAGTAAGCCCGCTAAGCCCAAACCTATTAATGTTTGCAGGTATTGATTATGTGTATTAAGCCGGTGTTCGAGCGCTCCGGTATAACCTTTTTTTTTGTATTCGGCATACAACCTGTCGTTGCAATCGCCGGGACTAAAACCCAATAGCGGTTTTTCTTTAATAATGTCTGTTGCTGCACCCCAAATCAGTATACGTACTGTTGTACTTTCACTGCTTGTTTTGTCAATATGATTGTTCGTAGTGGCCGAAATCATAGTGGAAAATCTTCCATGTATGGCCGGAATAAAACGGTAAGCACTATAGAGTCCGCCCAATGAGCTAACTAAGAGCAGCATTAACAACAGGTACTTTTTACGGTGCAAAAGCTCCATAATTAACGAAAGCAGCAGCAGTGCGAAATGCGCCATCATACCCAGCTTGGCCGAAAGCAGCACAATGAACAGGCTGATAAATATAATAAGTCCTATATATAACGATACTGCGAAAGAGGAAAAACTTACCCGGCTTCTGAACAGGTAAAACAGCAACAGAAAAGTGGCCATGCTCAGGTACATGGAAAAATAGCCCGGATGCATAAAACAGGACAAATCCATATAAAAGAAGTAATTGACACCTTCAGAAAAATAATACCAGCCGGCACGAATGAGGCAAAATAACATGGCCGTAACGCAACCGGCAATAAACGCTTTTAGTAATTGTATAAATTGCCTCGCAGAAAAGGAAGTGCTGTAAAACAAAAGCGGAAATACCATAATGGAAAGTTTCACCTCTATGGCGCTAAATCCCTCTTTGAAGTTGTTTGTATAAACAAGGGCCAGTACATGTAAGAGGAAAAAGGAGATGAACAACCAGAGGTAAGCTTTTTTGGGCTTACCCGACAGGCGCTGCCTGAAATTTCCTTCCAACAGCCAGTTAACCATTAGCAGGGCAATAAGTTGTGGAACCAATACTTTGAAAGGGAGCAGAAAAGCGGTGCCCATACACAGATACCAGGAAACAGCATGGTGCAGTTGCTGCCTTTTCTCCATCCATACTTTTTCCATATCAGTAAATTAACAGATTAAGCCGGGTATTCAGCAAAATTACGAGGTGTTTCGTAGAGCCTGATTTGCAGGTCGAAGGACGGGTTTATTTTTTTTCTCAGTATTTCGTATATAATCCGGCAGATATTTTCGACTGTTGGATTCAGTTGCCTGAACTCTTCTGTATCCAGGTTCAGGTTTTTATGATCGAAACGTTCTTCTACTTCATCATGAATTAACTGACTAAGCTCTTTCATGTCCATCACATAACCCGTATCGGGGTTAAGCTCGCCAATTATTTTGACTACCAGCTCATAATTATGCCCATGATACCCCGGATTATTACACAGGCCAAATACTTCTCTGTTTTTCTCCTCATTCCAGTGGAGGTTATGCAGACGGTGCGCAGCATTAAAATGACCTTTGCGATATATGGCTGTTTTCATGCCCTGCAAATTTAATCTAAATTATTATAGGAAGTGGCGCAATACCTGGAAGCCACTATGCCTCAGTTGTATAGCCCGATTTAATGCGGGTTTGATTTAATCTGAAACAGGCTGTGTTGTTTTGCGCTTTAACTGAGCCATGTAAAACCCGTCTCCCTCGTAAATATCGGGATTATATCGCTTTTCCGAAACAAATTCCCAGCCCTCATTTTGTTGCAGGAACCATTTCACCTGATCTTCGCCTTCACCAGGCAATATACTACAGGTCGTATAAACCATAAGTCCTCCCGGTTTGCATATCGCCGAATAACGCGTTAATATTTCCCTTTGTTGTTGTTTAACACGCTCAATATCCTCCGGGTTCGTTTTCCATTTTGCATCCGGATTTCGGCGTAAAACCCCCAGGCCGCTGCAGGGCACATCCAGTAAAAGCCGGTCGGCAGTACCATACAAGCGCTTAATCACCTTGGTATTATCAATTAATTTCGCTTCAATAATAGACACACCAGCCCTCTTGGCTCTTTTTTTCAACTCCTCTAATTTCAATTTATTGGTGTCGAGTGAAATAATTTTGCCTTTATTTTTCATTATGGTGGCCAGATGCAGGCTTTTGCCTCCTGCGCCGGCACAGGCATCAACCACGCGCATACCTGGTACAGCGCTTAAGAACGGGGCTACCATTTGTGAAACAGCATCTTGTACCTCGAACCAGCCATTTTTAAACTCTTCGGTACGAAACACATTTCGGCTGAAACTCAACATGAGCGCCTGTGGCGACCAGTTGATGTATTCAGTTTCCATGTTTTGTTCTGCCAATGCAGCTTTAAGTTGTTCAATATCGGTTTTAAGTGTATTCACCCGCAAAAAAGTGTGGGGTGGTTTGTTCAGGGCTGTGGCCACTTTCTCCCAGAGTTTTTCTCCCAGTTCTTTGCAGCACAGTGCATCTAACTCGTCAGGGTAGGATTCCCTTATCTTCCGAACTTTGGCAAACTTCATAAAATCGCCAATGAACTTATCCTCATTACAAAATTTGAATAAGGGGTGGCGGGGAATGGTTTCGTTTTTATACACCAGGTAAGTTCCAAAAAGCGTCCAACAGTTTTTCAGTGTAAGTTTATCCTGTATACCGCTAACGGTAGATAACAAACGCCAGTTCCGAAGTATGTCGTAAGTTGTATCGGCAACAAAGGAGCGCTCGCGTACTTTCCACAGTTTGTTTTTTCGCATTACGCGTTCTATGGCTTTGTCTGCAAAGGTGCCTTGTTCTATAACTTCTTTCAGTATTTCAAATACCTGCGTAATGTGGTATTTAAAATGTTTAAGTGGGAATTCTTTTGGCATAAGAGGGCAAAGGTACTAATTCAGCGGCATTTAAAATAACATCCGGAATTGCGGAACAAAAAAGAATTTTAACTGATATTCTGTTTTCAGTTGTTGCGTATTTACGTCATATACCTGCTGGAATATATTATCGTGCCGGGTGATGTTCTGAAAATCACAATTCCATTCCAAAGTCATTTTTTTCAGATTGAGCCGGTATGAGGGTTTTATGTCAATTCTGAAATAGTCGCCATGTTTATTCTGGTAAGCTTCCGAGGTCACCAGTATTTCCCTTCCCATTTGGCGCGACATATCTATATTAACGGGTACATAGCGTTTTCCACCGGCTACCGTGCATTTTACATCTATGGCAATGGTATGTTTCTGGTTAATTTTGAATTCCCTTCCGGCCAGCAAATTGCCTACATAGTTGCCATTAAAGGCCGTATTACGTTCTATGTTGTCGCTTCCCCGGTACTTCGATTCGAAAAGGGAGGCTGTAAATAAATAATAATAACCCTGACTGAAAAACTTTTCAAGGGTAAATTCCAGTCCATAGTTTTTTCCGCTCCCCTTGTTTACCAGACTGTCTATATTCGGGCTGTCGAAATCTGCCCCCAGGTTTAGCGCCGAAAAGTATGTTGCTCTTTGTTCTACCGGAACGCTATACAAGTACTGATAATAGGCTTCGGCTTTAATACGGGTATTTTTACCCATGTTCATGTCGTAGGCCAATACGGTATGTACACTTCTTGTAAAATCAAGGTTTTTATTGGTGCGCACATAGTTGCCATTGCCCTGGTTGGATGTGGAAAAGTAAATGTAAAGTGGCGACAACTGACTATGCATACCAGCCCCAATACTTATGCTCCGGTTTTCTTTCAACGAATATTTTAATCCCATGCGGGGTTCTGCAGAAATAGCATTGTTCAGTAAAAACTGCTGGTAATGCAGGCCGGTATTCAGTACCAGTTTATTGGTGAATTTATGCTGCCAGTTGGTGTAGCCTTGCAGTAGTTCAGTAGTTCCTTTAAAATTACGTAAGGTGCGGAAGCCTGATTGTTTTTTGATACTATCACTGAGTTGAGCCTGGTATACATCGCCATATATACCCGAAACCAGGAAATTACGGGAATTGAATTTTTTGTTGTAGGTAAAACTGGCTGTATATTTTATATTGGAAGTAGTGCTGCGGTAATAAGGATTGATGGTTATCGGACTGGCAGTTACATCCAGCGAGTCGACCACAATACCATTGTATTGACCGGAGGCTGCAACAGCTATTTTGGTGTAGGAACTGGCATCGATAATGTAGGTGTGGGTAACACCCGCCACACCTACATTGGCTTTAAAATAAGTGTCTTTTCCGCTATAACCGTAGAGGTTTTCTTTCGCATCTTTATCGCTGTCGAGTAGTGCTACATAACTAATACCTCCAATGCCGAATATCGAAAATTTTCCCGCTTTTTTAGTCGGGAAATCGGCTTTGAAGGTAAGATCCTGATACTCGGGTACAGCGGTTCCCGTTCCGAAGTTTATTCCCAGTTGTTTAAAAACCTGAAGGGTAGAGTAGCGGTAGTTTAAAAGAAAAGAGGCATTTTTCTTTTTTAACGAAAACGGTCCTTCAGCGCCCAGCTCAAAACCATTGAGGCCCATTTGCGCCAGAAATTCATGCTTTTCATTGTTACCTGCCCTCATTTTCAAATCAAAAACACCCGCGGTAGCATTGCCATAATCGGCAGGAAAAGCGGAAGTCATAAAATCAGAATTATCAAGTGTATTGTTGTTGAGTATACTAATGGGGCCGCCTGTGGATCCTGAAGAACCAAAGTGATTGGGGTTGGGTATATCTATTCCGTTCAGTCGCCAAAGTACGCCTAAGGGCGAATTGCCCCTGATGATAATATCATTGCGTGAATCGTTGGCGCCGCTTACACCCGCAAAATTTGCAGCCATACGGGCGGGGTCGTTTCTGCTACCTGCATAACGCGAGGCTTCTTCGATGGTAAATGAACGGGCACTAACCGTTGTTGTTTTATTATTTGTTTTTGTTTTATCGGTTTCCGCAACTATAGTTACTTCCTGCCCCTCCACTACCGATTCTTCCAGCTCTATGTTCAGCACACTTTCTTTACCCGAGGTAAGTACCACGGTCATCATTCTTTCTTTATAACCTATAAAAGAAATCTTCAACTGCCAGCGACCCAGCGGAACATTGGCTATACGAAATTTACCATCGGCATCGCTGGTAGCAGCCAATAATGGATTAGTACCCATTACCAGTACATTAGCACCAGGTAGTGTAGATTGGGTTTGTTTATCGAGTACGATACCCCGAATTAGCTGACTTAATTCCTGTGCTTTTAAAGGGGAAATAAAAACTAACAGAAGTAACACACCTATCTTTTTCATAACGGATTTATTTTGGGCACAAAGTTATTGCGGTACATTCAGAAATTACTTAACCCGGGTTAAAAAACAAACTCTCTTTTTTATCAGCACCCACAATCTGAAATCCGCAATCTTCAAAAAATCTCAATTTTCAAACTTTATGCTTATTTTTGCAGTCCATTAATAAAAAACTATGGCAACGAACATTACATTTACTATGATTAAACCCGATGCGGTTGAAGCGAACAATATTGGCCCCATACTGGCAAAAATTAATGAAGCCGGTTTTCATATTGTGGCTATGAAATACCTGAGTCTTACCAGGGAACAGGCCGGGCAATTTTACGCCGTTCATAAAGAGCGTCCGTTTTATGGCGAACTGGTCGCATATATGAGTTCAGGCCCTATTGTTGCTGCTGTTCTTAAAAAGGATAATGCGGTAAACGATTTCCGCAAACTTATTGGTGCAACGGATCCAGCCAAAGCCGAGCCTGGTACCATTCGTAATCTTTTTGCCAAATCGATTGCTGCTAATGCCATTCATGGCTCTGACAGTGATGAAAATGCAGCTATTGAAGCTGACTTCTTCTTTTCCAGATTAGAGCGCTTTTAAGGTAAAAAAATATCATTCGTCAAAAATCCTTGCCTACATGTGCAAGGATTTTTTATTTTAGGCTGGAAATATGGAAAAAATGATAGTTGTAATTGGTGGTGGCGCGGCGGGATTTTTCAGTGCAATTAATGCGGCTGAAAATTATCCGCATTGCCGTGTATTGCTTTTTGAAAAGAGTAACAAATTACTTTCTAAAGTACGTATTTCCGGTGGTGGGCGTTGTAATGTTACCCATGCCTGTTTTGATAACAAATTACTGGTAAAGAATTACCCGCGTGGCGAGAAACAGCTCAAAGGTGTATTTAGCCGTTTTGCAGTAAAAGACACCATAGCCTGGTTTGCCAATAGGGGGGTGGAGTTTCATGAAGAAGAGGACGGTCGTATGTTTCCGGCCAACAACTCTTCAGAAACCATTGTAAATTGCCTGACACAGGAGGCGCAAAAAAAGAAAGTGGATATATATTGCAGCCATGAATTAGTGAGGATAGAAAAACGGGGAGCGGAAAATTTTGTGTTGCATTTTGCTAATGGCCTGCAGTATGTTTGTGAGGCTGTTGTGGTTACTGTTGGGGGGCAAACTAAAGTTGCCAAATACGATTTTATTCGTTTGCTTGGCCACAGTATAAAGGAACCTATCCCTTCGTTGTTTACCATTAATCTTACTAAAAATCCGGTAACCGGATTAATGGGGCTTGTTGCACAGACGGCACGTATTAAAATTGCCGGAACCAATCACACCTGCACAGGGCCTCTATTAATAACTCATTGGGGCTTCAGTGGCCCCGCAGTGCTTAGGTTATCGGCTTTTGCAGCCGAGCATTTTCATTATTGCAATTATCAGTCGGGTATTCTGATTAATTGGATCAATCAACACGAAGAAGAAGTGCGCCAGGCGCTGCTGCAATATGCTCAGGAAAGACCCCGCGCCCTTCCGGGCAATTATCCATTATTTAATTTACCCCGACGTTTGTGGGAATTTTTGTTGCGGAAAGCTGAAATTATGGATGAAAAACCCTGGGCAGAAATTTCTAAAAAACAACTGCATAAACTGATAAGCCTGCTTACTGCCGATGAGTATCACATGGACGGAAAAACCACCTTTAAAGAAGAGTTTGTAACCTGTGGTGGAGTTCCGCTTCACGAAGTAGATATGCGTACTATGCAAAGTAAAATTTGTCCGGGATTATTTTTTGCCGGCGAAGTGCTTGATATCGACGGTATAACCGGAGGCTTTAACTTTCAGGCAGCATGGAGTACAGCCTGGTTAGCCGCAAAGAATCTTTATTAGTCTGCTCTTGCAGCTTTCTGAACTGACAAAAATCATTTTTATAAGAGGATGTTTGCAGTAATTTGTATGGGCAAATTCATACATGAACAATAAAGAAAACTGGGAAAAGTTGTTTCAGACAGCCGATGAAGCTTATCAACGTGGTGTTTCGTATGCGGAAATAGAAAATTTGCTGCTGGAGCAGGTGAATGATGAAGCTTTGGTTTATGCGGTTGTAAAAAAGATAAAAGCCGAACATCAAAAAGAAAGGGCAAAATCCGGTAAACTCTTTATTGGAATAGCCTGCCTGCTGATACTGGCTGGTTTTCTTGTGTCTTGCATGAATTTTTACACCAATCAGTCCTTTGTATGGGCCATGTACGGATTAACAACAGTTGGAATAGCTTTGTTGTTATGGGGGCTTTTTAAAATTATTGGATAAGGGATATCATACCGTTTAGAAAGATGTATTGATACAATTCTCCTTTCAGTCGATTGGCCTAAACATATTTATCCATAGCTATTTACCAATATAATACTCGAAATCGTTTTTAGACCAGTTCTCCTTAACATTGATATAACTCTCATCCACCTCTGTTCTCACAACTCCCAACTTTTCCCTATCTTTGATCCGTGCCGAATTCAAGCTCACTGTTTAAACTCGAATTTATTGCCTGGGTGGCCATACCTGGTATGTAGCTTCATTGTTCTCTCTTCTATCGCAGGCTGCTGAGTAAGTATTTCCAATAAAAAATAATTATTCGGATGAGGCTGATTTGCGTCGGCGATTGCAAATAAACCGATAGTCTTTTAACGAATTACGAGTAATAAAACAAAACATTAGAACAAATGAGTAAAATTATTGTATTAGGCGCCGGCATGGTTGGCAGCGCCATGGCTCTTGACCTGGCTAAAAAACATAAGGTTACCGTTGCCGATATCAACGAAAATAATTTAGCCCGTATCAAAAGTAAAAACGCAAGTATTGGTATTCTGCAATTGGATGTATCCAACAAAACAAAACTTGGCGAAACCCTGACTCCGTTTGACGTTGTACTTTGTGCTGTTCCGGGTTTTATGGGCTTTAACACCCTCGGCACCATAATCGAAAATGGAAAAAATGTAATCGACATTTCTTTTTTTTCCGAGAACTCCTCCGAACTCCATGAACGGGCTCGTCAAAAAGGCGTAACGGCTATTGTAGACTGTGGTGTGGCACCGGGTATGGATAACATCATACTGGGTTATTACAATGAAAAAATGCAGATCGATTTTTTTGAGTGTCTTGTTGGCGGATTGCCAAAAGTAAAGAAGTGGCCTTTTAATTATAAAGCACCTTTTTCGCCGGTGGATGTGATAGAAGAATACACCCGCCCTGCACGCTATGTTGAAAATGGCCATATTGTTGTAAAGCCCGCCATGTCGGATATAGAGCATGTAGAGATGGGAGAAGTGGGTACTCTGGAGGCTTTTAATTCTGACGGTTTGCGCTCCATTATCTATACCATGCCGCATATTCCAAATATGAAAGAAAAGACCTTGCGTTATCCGGGACACATCGAAAAAGTGTGCGCACTGCGCGATGCTGGTTTTTTCAGTAAAGAGCCACTTCGTCTGAATGGAATAGAAATAAGCCCCCTGGAGTTTACTTCTAAAATCTTATTCAAAGAATGGAAACTGGGCGAAACCGAAGCGGAACTGACGGTAATGCGTGTAACAGTAAGAGGTATAGACAAACAAAGTCACAGGCAAAAAGAAATAGTGTATCACCTGCACGATGCTTACGACGAATCCAGTCAAACATCATCCATGGCTCGTACCACTGGGTATACCGCAACAGCAGCTGTTAATCTCTTTCTGGAGGGCTTATTTACTGAAAAGGGAGTTTTTCCTCCCGAACTTTTGGGCAAACACGAGGCCTGTTTTCATTACTTTCTCAACTACCTGAAAGAAAGAAAGGTTATTTATAAGCGGGAGGAAAAGGAGATATAATCAGTAATGGTTATATAGATGTTAACCAGAAATAGTCTGAAAGCTCTTTTACGGGTATGATCCGTTTGAAAATATGTATCAGGCTAATTCTCCTTTCGGACGATTGGCCTGATACATATTTTCAATATTATACCAATGTTATATTTTATTTGGTCCAATCCAAATAAAATATTTACAGTGGTAAATGCCGTTGCTATTAATGTTATGGTGCAATGTAGTGAAACGGAATTGGATCATTATATTAATGCAAACGGTATTACATGGGTATGTGATGCCTGAAAAGACCTGAATAAGAATAGTAGTTAAAAAAAGAGCGGAGTCTTACAAACGAACACACAATAAAACTTGACGAATGGTGTTATGCAAATGAAAATAGCCAGTAAATTTGCCGGGAATCTTGAAAACATTTGTGCTGTTTAAACCCTGTCATAAGTTAACTAAGCCAAACGCTCTTATAGTGAAGCTATGTGCAGTGCTGCTTCTGCTTTTAAGTAATGTGATGAGCGCACAGAAAGTTGGCGTGGTGTTGAGCGGCGGCGGTGCAGGAGGGCTTGCGCATGTTGGAGTTTTGAAGGCGCTGGAAGAAAAAGGTATTCCTATCGATTACATTACCGGAACTTCTATCGGAGCCCTGGTGGGTGGTTTGTATGCTGCCGGTTATAGCCCTGAAGAATTGGAACAGCTCTTCAGATCCGAGCGTTTCCGGAATTTTGCCAAGGGAGAAATTGAGAACAAGTACCAGTTTTATTTTAAAAAATCCGACGATAACGCTTCCTGGTTTTCATACAAGTTATCTATAGATACCAGCCTGCTCACGAGTATTCCTACCCATGTTATGAATTCTGTACCTATAGATTTTTACATGATGGAAATGTTTGCATCGCCATCGGCGGCGGCTGGATACAATTTTGACAGTTTACTGATACCCTTCCGTTGTGTGGCTTCGGATATAGAAACCAAAAGCTCGGTAGTGTTTGATATGGGAAACCTTTCCACCGCTATACGGGCCTCCATGACCTACCCCTTTTATTTTAGTCCAATTCAGGTTGATGGCAAGCTGCTTTTTGATGGGGGCTTGTATAATAATTTCCCTTCCAATGTTATGAACTCCGCCTTTAATCCCGATTTTATTATAGGCAGTGTGGTTACGGATAATGCTCCCAATCCCAACGACGAAAACCTGTACCTGCAGTTGCGCAGCATGCTTATGACCAAAACCGATTTTGATCCGGCCTGCGAACAAGGGGTACTTATTAAACCCTGGAGCGATGTAGGTATTTTTACATTTGAAAAGGCGCAGGCCTTAATAGATAGTGGTTATGCCGCTACGCTCCGTAAACTGGAGCAACTCCGCAGTTATGTATCGGCCACCAGAAATAAAGAACAGGTGAGTGCCAGACGGCAGCATTTCCGGAAAAAACAAAAAGAAATGGTGTTTGAAGAAATTGATATAGATGGTTTGGGAAAAAAACAGGCGCAATACGTAAAAAAACTCTTCTACACCAGGCATCATGAGTTGAACCTTGAACGTTTGCGCCCCCGTTATTTTCGTTTGGCAGAAGACGATAAAATAAAATCCATATTTCCAACAGCCATTTATAATCCGCTAAGTGGAAAATATAAGCTACACCTGCGGATAAAAAAACAGAAAGATATGGCCATACAATTGGGTGGAAATTTCTCTAACCTGCCCATTAGCGAGGGCTTTATAGGATTACAGTACAATTACCTTAGTAAAGTGGCACTAACTATATACGGCAATGCCTATTTTGGGAGGCTCAATTCTTCTCTGTATGGCAAAATACGTTTGGATATGCCTTCGCATTTGCCTTTTTACATAGAGCCGGCTTTTACATATTCTACCTGGGATTATTTCCGTAGCAGTACCTTGTTCTTTGATTTTCAGAAACCCCCTTATCTTACCCAGCGTGATGTTTTCGGAGAAACCAGCATTGGATTTCCTTTTGGCAATAGAGCCAAAATGGTATTCAACTCGGGGCTGGCCGAGTTAAACAATATTTATTATCAGACCGATAATTTTACAGAAAAAGACACCGCAGATAGAACATATTTTGATTTTATATTCGGCAAAGCAGAATATGAATTAAATACCCTTAATCGTAAACAGTATGCTTCGGAAGGAACATTGCTGAGCATTTCGGCCAAGTATGTAAGCGGACTGGAGTTCTACAAACCCGGATCTACCTCCCAAGATACCCTGAACCACTACGATTCGCTTTTACATTCCTGGTATCAGATCAAAACCCGATTTGAGACCTATCTGAAAACCACCAGGCATTTCAAAGTGGGTATATTCGGCGAAGGAGTGTTTTCCACCCAGAGTTTTTTCCGCAATTACAACTCATCGGTATTATCTGCCCCGGCCTTTATGCCTACACCGCAAAGCAAAACACTCTTTCTCGAAAAATTCAGGGCGCATAAATACCTGGCAGGCGGAGTAAAGATGATTATTAATCCGGTTAAAAACCTCGATATACGTTTCGAGGGTTATGTGTTTCAACCCGTACAATCTATTATTAAAGACGATGACCTGAAGGCTAAATACAGTACCGAGTTTTTATACCGCTACCTTACCGGAATGGCAGCTATGGTGTATCATACACCATTAGGTCCGGCCAGTGTGTCGGTCAATTATTATTACAAAGAAAAACAGCCCTTCTCTTTTCTAGTGCATTTCGGATACACCATTTTTAATAAGAAATCAATCGAATAAAGCTTACCAGCCTTCGGCCAATACATCAATGAGATGCATACTACGTAAAGGAATACCCTGTTTATTGGCATAAGCCTGCAGGTGCATAAGGCAGGACTGGTCTGTGGAAATAATCACATCAGTTTCCTGCTGTTTTACCTGTTCCAGCTTACGTTGAGCCATAGAGGAGGCAATAGATGGATGTTTAACAGAGAATGTTCCTCCAAAACCGCAACACACATCCTGTTCATTCATTTCCCTGATATGTAAACCCTTTACCTGGGCTAAAAGCAGGCGCGCTTCGTTTTTTAATTTAAGCTCGCGAAGTGCAGCACAGGAATCGTGGTAAACAGCGGTAAGTGGTAGTGAGGCGCCCACCTGAGTTACGTTCAGCACATTCACCATAAAGTCGCTGAACTCAATGATGTTTTTCTGTATGAGTTTATATGCATTGTGCAGCGAGGTATTGTGGAATAATTCCGGGTAATAATTTTTTACCATGCCTGCACAGGAGGCTGAAGGTGTAACAATATAACGGTCGTTGCTGAAATCCCGTATAAATTTTTCGCCCACCGCTTTGCAGGCTTCTGTTAGCCCTGCATTAAAAGCGGCTTGTCCGCAGCAGGTTTGTTCAGGGTTATAATTTACACCACAACCAGCCTTTTCCAGTACTTTTATAAGGTTAAGGGCTGTTTGCGGATAGAGCTGGTCAATAAAACAGGGAATGAAAATATCAACGATCATTATGCAGGGTATCGTGTTTCGGAACGAAAAGTAAAAGAATAAAACCAAGGGCAAAGAAAACAATAAGAACCAGAACCGATTGCCGCATGCTTCCGGTGAGACCGTTAATTAAACCAAAACTAAAAGTACCCAATACGATGCCTATTTTTTCTGATACATCAAAAAAACTAAAATAACTGGCGTGATCCTGCGTTTCGGGCAGTAATTTAGAATACGTACTGCGGGAAAGGGCCTGAATACCTCCCATAACCAAACCTACTAAGGAAGCAGTGATATAAAACTGCATAGGACTGTGAACAAAGCCATATACCCATACGCAAATAAAAACCCAAATAAAAATGGCCACTCCCAGCGCTTTTACATTGCCCAATTTTCCGGATAACCAGGAAAATAAAAATGAACCTGCAACTCCCAGAAACTGAATAAGCAGAATACTGATGATTAAGGCGGTGTTTTTGTATTTCTCACTGGGCCAGTCTATTTCTTTGGCCGCAAATAAAGTAGCCATATACATTACGGTTTGTACACCCATATTGTAAAAAAAATAGGAGCGTAGAAATTTTTTCAGAGCCAATTGGTACTTTAATTCGGTAAACACTTTTTTAAGCTCCCTGAATCCTTTGAGAAAAATGGTACCCCTGTTTTCATCCGGCTTATGTGTTGGAGCCTGGTCTTTAGGTAATACTTTCAGCGTATACTGTGCAAATCCGAACCACCAGATAGCCACAGAAATCATAGCTACACGTGCATCTAGTCCTTTATGGCTTTCGGCATACACCGGAAACAAATTTTCGAAAGTTTTGGTTAGAATAAGTGCAAGGTTAATAATGAGCAGCAATGCGCTGCCCAGATATCCGAGTGCAAACCCACGTGCACTTACTTTATCCTGCATATCTCCGCTGGCTATTTCGGGCAGGTAGGCATTATAAAATACTAAGCTACCCCAATAACCAATGGTGGCCAGTACAAAGGGAATCATGGATACCGCAAGGTTGTTCTTATTAAAAAAGAAAAGTCCAGCACAGGAAAAGGATCCCAGAATGCAAAATAGGGTAAGGAAACGTTTCTTATTGCCCAGATAATCGGCTATACCGGAAAGTAAAGGTGCTGTAAAACATACCACCAGCAAAGCTAAAGACACAAAATACGAATACAGCTCAGTGTTTTCGAATTGCATACCGGCCACCACAACAGTGGTTAGTTTTGATCCATCCGACAGCTTGGTAGACGTTTGGGCTTCGTACAGAGCCGGAAAAATAGCTGAATTAATAACAAGTGGAAAAGAAGAATTGGCCCAATCATAAAACGTCCAGGCACGAATGGTTTTTTTATCGTTCTTAATTACGCTCATACAGGTTGTTGCTAATTACAAGGCGGATTATTGTTTTATCACTTCAAACTCTACCCTCCGGTTCCGGGCTTTACCCTCGTCTGTGCTGTTATCGGCAAGAGGTTGTTTACTGCCAAAGCCTTTAAAGTACATTTTGTTTTGCACGCCTTTACTGATGAGGTATTCAAAAACTGCTTTGGCCCTTTCTTCTGAAATGCGCTGATTCTTAAATTCCATTCCTGTATTATCGGAATGGCCGTTGATACGAATTTCCATGGAAGGATGGCGTAGCATGTATTGTACCAGCTTGTTCAACTCCAGGTATGATTCCGGTGTGATATACGAGCGGTTGCGTTCAAAGTGAATGTTTTTCAGGCTCACTTTTTCGCCCACTTTAATGTCTTTTTTTACTTCCAGTACCGAATCCTGCTCAAAAGTGCTACCTACAATTACAGTTTTTATTTCTTCTTCTTTGGGTTTTAACCATACTAATGAAATATCGTCCACAAAATAATATGCTTCCCTAAACCCAAGTAGTTTTCCGTCGAAACGATCTAATTCTTTCTGTATCTTATCCTGGAAGTTACCAATGGTAATGTACTTTTCTCCACCGTCAGACTGATAAACACCACTTACCTTTATCCATTCATAATTCCCAAAAATACCACCTTTTTTGGCTATGGTATCTAAGCGACAGTTTTTGTCGTTTACATTGCTGGCATGGTAGCCAGCTTTGGTAAAAGCCACGTGTATGCCTTTAAGGGTAGCATTGCTCCAGAAAGCCAGTCGTATATACATTTCGAAACGGTATTTATAACCGCGGTGCAGGGGTTCGGCCAATTTCACCTGCATACATTCCTTGTAAGCCTTCTGAAATCGCATACCGGCATATGTATCTCCGCTTCGGGCACCTTTAAAACGGGAGGTATCATTATGAAGTGGTTCCCGGTATACATCCACACTACCCACTTCCGACCAGGGAATGGCCGATTTAAGCGTGCCGGATTTTTTTTTATAATTCTCAAAGCTTCCGTTAGGAATGAGATTCCGCTCCACATTTATTTGTGCGCGGGAAGGTAGGGAATGAAATAAAATGTAAATTGCTAAAAAACAGCTTTTTATATTCAATGAGCGCATATACTGTAGCAAAAGTACTGCTTTAGTACCAAATAAAAATATTTGGGATTAATTTTTGGAATTGGAAAAAAAGCGTATATTTGCAATCCGAAATTTTGAACAACGTTAATAAGAATAATAATGGCGAATCATAAATCAGCAGAAAAAAGAATCCGGTCAAATGATGCTAAACGTTTACATAACAGGTATTATGCAAAAACTACCCGTAATGCTGTAAAAGTGTTAAGAAACCTGGAAAACAAAAAAGAAGCTTCTGACTTATTGCCTAAAGTAAGTGCTATGCTTGATAAACTGGCTAAGCGTAACGTTATTCATAAAAACAAGGCTGCTAACTTGAAGTCCAGCCTTACTAAAAGGGTTAACGCATTGAAATAATTACTTCGAACAAAGTAAATTAAAGAACCCCGACAGCAATGCCGGGGTTTTTGTTTACTCATTTAGCAGGCAAATCGGCAAGACTCAATGAACACTGTTAACGTATTTTTCAAGTTCTTTAGTGCTACTTTCAAAAGCGAACACCTTGTTTACGGTGTAGTAATTTCTTTTATCGCACGTATACTTATAGGCAAATTTAGCCAGATCGAGTTTGGTTTGTTCGAAATTCATCAGCAGCAATAATTGTTTTACCTGCTCACTGTTCAGGCAGTTGTTCTGAATAATCTGCCGGGCATATTCAGCTTTCGTATCGTTAGAAGATAGAGCCTTTACACTGGCTTTAGCCTTCTTAAAACCAGCATTACTCAAGGGCTCCGGACAATCATAAGCGCTGTTTTTGGCCGCTTTGCTATTGCCTAAAACACTATCAGCCGGAGTTTTGCCTGCCGAAGCGTTTAGTGTTGTAGCATTAGATTTAGATGAAATGATTTGATTATCGTGGTGCTGAGCCTTTAATGCTAAAGTGCAGATGAAAGCGGTGATAAAGTAAAAATAGTTTTTCATGCCTGTTTTGATTGAAAATATGATTAGCGAATAACTAAGATAATGCCAAAATTAACGTAATTTTGAACTTTATTTTTACATGAAGAACATTCTTGTTATCGGAGCCGGGCGCTCCACTTCCTCGTTGATTAGTTACCTTTTGGATCATGCAGGAGAAGGTAACTGGCACCTGCGGGTAGCCGATGTTGATTTAGAGATGATCCTGTCGAAAACAGGAAATCATCCGAACTCCTCTGCACTAGTGTTTGATGTAAATAATGCAGAACAACGCGAAAAAGAAATAGCCGGAGCCGACCTGGTTATATCTATGCTACCTGCCTTTATGCATGGAGAGGTAGCCCGCGATTGTGTGCGCCTGAAAAGACACATGGCTACAGCCAGCTACGTATCCGACACCATGCGGGAGCTGGATGCAGAAGCCCGGCAGAATGGCGTTTTACTTCTTAATGAAGCCGGACTTGATCCGGGAATTGACCATGCTTCGGCTATGAAACTTATTGATGAGATAAAGGGCAGGGGAGGAGAAATAACTGCTTTTCGATCGTATTGTGGGGGCTTGGTGGCTCCTGAAAGTAATAATAATCCCTGGGGATATAAATTTAGCTGGAATCCGCGCAATGTTATTTTGGCCGGGCAGGGAACCGCACAATACCTCGAAAACGGGAAGATGAAATTTATTCCATACAACCGTTTGTTTACTCAAACCGATACGATTCAAGTTGACGGCTTTGGCAAATTTGATGCTTATGCCAACCGCGATTCTATTGGCTACCGGGAGATATATGGATTACAGCACATCCATACCATGCTGCGGGGCACCCTGCGTATGCCCGGTTATTGCAAAGCCTGGAATGTATTTGTAAAGTTAGGCTTAACCGATGATACCTATAAAATACCCGATAGCCATCTGTTAAGTTATACCGGTCTTTTGGAAGCTTTTCTGCCTCAAGGAAAGGGCACAGTAAAAGACCGCCTGCTTAAGTTTATGGGGCAGGATATAGATAAGGAAGTGATGTATAAATTGGAATGGCTGGGGCTGTTTAACGAAATTCCGGTAAGCCTGAAAAATGCTTCACCGGCTCAGTTGTTACAGCAATTACTGGAAGGTAAATGGCTACTGGAACCGCAGGATAAAGACATGATTGTGATGCAACACCAGTTTGAATACCGGGAAAACCATGCGAATCATAAATTAATTTCATCGCTGGTAGTAAAAGGCGATGATGCTGTGCATAC
>JACCDG010374423.1_pt1 | contig 47991 bp, 46 predicted proteins | sample 7442471 | NCBI WGS metagenome assembly JACCDG01 (sample SAMN15323444, study PRJNA562643) | freshwater metagenome | isolation source: river surface water | place: USA:Blue River Watershed | collected 2017-08-17
CTGTAGGCGCCAGCAAACGGATTTCAAAGCTCAACACCAAAGGGATGCGATCCATCATTGGTGATTCTGCAGAAGCTATCCAACAACTGTTGGAGACCAACGCGAACGAGTCAGCTCTTGCGTTGATGCAGAAGCGACTTTTGCAGGCAGTGGTGGACACCCTGCCTTTCGCCGAGCATACCATACGTGCCACTAAGGGTGCAAAAGGCGTCTACCAGTTCAATAGTTTGATCACAAGTATCCGCGAGCTGATGATCGACATGCAATCGACGCGTGACAAAGGCGCGATTGGTGCAGAGCTTGTTGAACGTGTTATACGCCCAGCCTTCCTTGATATAGGTATGACCTTGGTACAAGAGGAAGCACGGTTAGACGCAGAGATCAAGGACGTGTTAGGTATCGAGGCCTACAAGAAAATCAAGGCAGCGCGCAAGGAGTCCTTAGGGCGTATCGCTCAGATGATCCAGGACAAGTATAACGAGTCCAAGAATCAAGCAGTAACTTTCCTGCAAGGCTGATATGCTTTTGTCCGACACTATCAAACAAACGATAGCCAAAAGGTTCAAGCGCAAGCGCAGAGCAGTTTACTTTGAACTGGGGCTCAACCGCAAGGGGCAGCTACGCGCTGATGTGTTTGTGCTGGCTATGAACGGGCACGTGGTAGTGGTTGAAGTCAAGTCCTCGGTAGCTGACTTCAGAGCTGACAAGAAGATGGCTGGGTATCTGGATTACTGCAACCAATTTTACCTTGCCGTACCCGAGTCAGTTTACGCAAAGATCCAAAACAGGTTCACCCTAGCAGGCGCTGGTGTGTTTATTCTGTCAGACGATGGGAAGTCTATAGTCAAGGTCAAGGCAGCCCGCAACAGAGACCTTGATGAAGACGTAGTGTTCAACCTAGCTGTCAGAGCTGCATTCCGCAACTCGGACACTAACAACAGGAAGAACGTCCGTGCGTGATTCATTAGAGCCAGACGAAAAGCAGATGCTTGCCGAAAAACGCAAGCATGCCGAAGAACAAAGAGCTAACGAACTCCTAGAGTTTGGACTTCGTGAACTCGACGAACAGAAAGACGTGCCGTGTTTTCACGAGACAAGATCACTTTTGTAAAAGGCTCAGCCATCAAGACGACTCGCGACGGTGGTACCAAGGTTACTGCAAGCACAAACCTTGGCAGCCAGACGTCTATGTCGTTGACGGCCTTTGCCTCAAGTCAGTACAACTACTGGATGTCTGGTCTGTTGCCCGCAACGCCAGACATGCCAGACTCGACAACGCTGGCCTACTTCTATCGAGACATCTATCTGCACGATAACGTAGGTGGGTCAACGGTGGACATCATGTCGGTGTTCCCTTTCTCCGACTGGGAACTGCGCGGTCTAGCTGAGAATGATCTAGAGCCGTACACAACTGCGCTGGAACGCCTTAACCTGCGCGAACTGTTTCCACAGATCTCAACAGCCTACCTAACCGATGGCTACTACTGTGGGTCTTTGGTTTACGACGCGGCAGCCAAGAACTTCATGGATGTGTTGACCCACGACGCTCTGCAGTGTGCGGTTACACCTAGCCCGTTCAACAACATTGACCCAACCATTCGAGTTGCTGTGTCTGGACCTACCACAGAGTTCCTGCACAACACGTCCGAGTATGCAAAGCGGTACCTGGCGTCTATGCCACGGGGCTTTGTTGAGATGTTGCGGGAAGGTTCGTTCATTCTCGATCCGTTGACCACCATGTTTGTTGGTCGTAGGTCTTTGACTGACCGGGCCTATCAGTCCTACCTGCATCGGCTGCTTCCAATGTATCTCATTGAGAAGACAATGTATCGTGGCACGCTGACCGAAGCAAACCGCCGTCAACGCGCTATGACACATATTACTGCAGGTGACGATCTCTGGACGCCAACGTCAGAAGAGCTGTCCATCCTGGTACAACAGTTCCAGGACGCAGAGCGTGATCCCTTGGGCGGCTGGATTACGACGCGCAACGCGGTGCAGGCGTCGGACCTGCGCCCGGGTGGCGACTTCTGGAAGTGGACGGACATGAGCGATGCGTTGACGCCGTACAAGTTGCGCGCGCTGGGCATCTCAGAAGCATTGCTGTCCGGTGACTCTAGTTATGCTGCGGCAGAGTCTGCATACTCCACGTTCCTGGAGACGTGTGATGGCTATCGTACACACCTTACGCATAGCACGTTTTACAAGCGCATCTTTCCTTTGGTCGCCGTCGCCAACGGCAAGTTTAAGGACGGAGCCAAAAACATAAAGGGTGCGTCCGACATAGTGAACTTCCTGTTTAACTCGACCAACCGCAATAACCTGAAGATGCCAGTCGTGCACTGGCACAAGGATCTAACAGGTAAGGCCGAGGACAACCTGATGGACACCCTGGAGAAGCTCACAGAGAAGGAAGTGCCCATTCCTATCAAGATGTGGTTGGCCGCAGCAGGTATCGACAAAGACACGCTTATCCGCGACGCAAAGGAAGATCAGCAACTGCGTGACGCGCTGGGCATCTCGCACGCCGCGCCAGCAGACCAGGTGCCCGACGTTGAAGACGAAGGGTTTTCCGGCATGGAAGAGGCGTCGGTTATTCCGACCTCGCGGTCTATCAATTCGCCCTTTGCGAAGGGTTGGCGGTCGACCTTGCTATCCCGCGATCTCCAGGCACTGGACACGACCAAGACGGGCAAGCCCCGTGCGGTGCACAATGAGCGTGCAAAGATGCGAGATGCCGACTGGCAGATTGCAAAGATTGCGGCAAAGGTTGAGGCAGATCCCAACTACCGCGCCAAGTTGCGCAAGGCCAACACCTCAAAACTGGGTACCCCAACCCTGAAAGGCATCATATGAAGTTGGAAGCAAAGCAGCGCCTGTTGGCCGAAGATTCCCCTTCTATCGAGAACAAGAAATCTCAGATTGAGAACCTGAAGAAAAGTTTGCCATCGCGTCAAAACCGGCGGTCGGTTGACCCGGTAAATCGACTCAACACGCGTAAACGTATCCTCAACTTGCAGACTCAGATTGTTGACGAGCGTATGCGCGAAAAAGCTAAGGAGGCTCGAAAGTAATGTACTCGTTTCTACTGGAATCAAGAATCCTTCCGGAGAAGGCCTATGAGTTCTTCACGTACAACGGTGCTCGTCCGGTCGCCGTTAACTTTCGTGGAACAGAATTCCTTGTGGAGAAGGGAACACGCTTTGGCGTAAGGCCGTCAACCAACGGCAAACACATTCGCCTTATCTTCCCAAAGGATCCGACGCGTGTTATGACCATTGATCTGGAAACCGCAAAGAAGCTCGCGCGGGGTGTAAAATCAAGAATCCTTCCTGAGAAGTCCTACGAGTTCTTCACCTACAATGGGGCAAGGCCCGTTACTGTGAACTTCCGCGGTAATGAAATCACAATCAATAAGGGCACCCGCTTTGGAGTACGGCCGTCAACCAACGGAAAACACATTCGGTTGATCTTCCCAAAGGACCCTACTCGAGTTATGACCATTGACCTTGAGACAGCGAAGAAGCTGGCGCGAGGTGTAAAGTGAACTCTGTTGGTATCGTTTACGATCAGATGAACGACTCAGTGAAGACTCAAGTAGTTCGAGACTTTCTGATGCTCTCAGCTGAGTTTTCTGATCTAGCCTACAACGATGCCGGAGGCTCCATGGACAAGTCATACATGGAGCAGCTAGGCATACCCGCCACTGACGACCCGCCTGTCTTGTACGTAGTCTACAAGACAGAGGATGCTTGGCCACAAACTCCTGGCAACGTGCCAAGGGTTGAACGGGACCTTCGCCCTGACGACGTAGGTCCACGTCTTGACGGAAGTCCGTCTGTAGGTTATTACCTGAAGCCACAAGGGCGCTCAGGTGCAAACCTAACTGAACGCTACCTTAACCGCTCAGCACCTAGGGGTAAAGGCGTTGTGAACCCACTCGTGCTCCTTCTCTGGAGCTAAGACCAGGCGGACTTGCTATCCGCCTAGGTTCAAACGTCAGCAATTCTCTTAGGCCACTTTTGAAAGTGCAGCCATGTCTTTTGTTTCCAGTATTTTAGGTAGTGCCAAGGATGACCTCAAGGGAGGTTTGACTGGCGCAGTTAATCAGTTAGGACGAGGTGATCTTAGCGGTGCGCTTTCGTCGCTATCAGACATTCCCGGTAACATAATCAACAACCTAGGTGCGCGTAACGGTGTTGCCTTTGGTGACGGCTTCAAAGGTATCCACGCGCGCAAGGACGCAGTGCAGGACTGGTGTTGGTACTGCATCCTGCCTAAGGTCGGTGGCAAGCAATTGCCTTGGTACTACGTGACGTCTGCCAACACACCTCATCGCAAGATCAACACTGAGTCGCTCAAGAGGAACGGTCACACCGTACATTACCCTGAGTCGTATGAGATGTCAGGCTCGCTGTCGTTGAAGTTCTATCTGGATGGTACCAGCAAGGCACACGAGTACCTCAAGGCTTGGCAGCGCGAGATCGTAGGTGACAAAAATCCTGCGCAGGCTGCTAACCAAGGTGTATGGGGACTTCCATCAAAGTTCAAGAAGCCTATAACGATTGCGGTAATGTCCGTTGATCGCAAAGAGCTTTTGGTGTTCAAATATCTGGGATGCTTTCCTACTGACCCCCAGGCAATGGAGCTTGGTGCTGGTTCAGCTAACCCCCTTGAGTTGCAGGTTGAATTTCAGGTTGAAGACTTGGACCTCACGGTTAAGAACAGTCTAGGCTTCTTGGAGAATCTGAAGAACACCGCGAAGGGCTTTGCCCTTGACGCAATTGGCGGAGGCTTGACGAGTCTGATAGGCAGCTTTACTTCTGTTCCCACAGGGATGGATGCTGTAAATAACTCAGCAGTCAACACTGTGAGCTATTCACCAGTTACAACGATGACTGCATAACAAAAGGAAAAGATATGACCACACCACACCAACCGACTAGCGGATTCGAGTTCCCAGATACCGCACAAGACGCGATTGACAATGCACTTCGTCAAGAAGTTGAAACACCCTTTGACTCTGCACGGAAGCCGAAGCCTACCGTGCGTATCATCGAGGATGACAAGCCTAAGGTTGTAGTGCAAGCCCCTTCGGTAACGCCTATGGCCTCTGCCGAGGCTATATCCATCGACCTGCCCTCACGGTTCTTCTATTACGACTTCAAGGATCTCTACGTGAAGCCTTTGCGCGTCCCGCAGATGGCAAAGATTTCTAAGGCGCACGAAACTGGCGACTTGCAAACTCAGGTTGAAGCAATCTCCAGCTTGCTGAGTACCTCCACTGGTGACAGCACCAACCTGGCAATGCGCCTTACGATGGCAGACTATCAGGCAGTGCTCTACTGGCTGCGTATGAACTCCTTCTCGAAGGCGCAGATGCGAGTAACCTCAACCTGTACCGACAAGAAACACAACGAGGATGTGGTTGCAGGCAAGAAACCGGCTTCCTCTCTGGAAATCCAGACGGTGGTACTGAAGTCACAACTGCAGACGCGTTACTTGGAAGCAGCCCCTGACCCTGAGTATTACAGTATCACGGTGGACGACATCCCAATCCCTTTTGTGCCCGAGACGCTTAGTGACACGATTCAGTTCCTGGCACATCCTAAGTGGAAGGACGAGGAGTTCCAATATAAGTCCCGCATCGCCGCAGTTCTAGGTCTTGACAAAGCAACCGGGCGAGAGTGGAATTGGGATCAGCGCATTCAATTTGTTGACGAGTTCATGACACCGGACATGGTGGTCAAGGCGATTGAGTTTGCTGATCTCATGGACGGCTATGGAGTAGTTGAGGCGGTGGAGACTGTTTGCAAAGGATGCGGATCAAAGGGAGTAACGACACTCACCTGCGATCCGATCTCGTTTCTTTCCCCTAAATTTTGAGCAACTCCTTCGACGGCAGGCGGTCATCGCACAGGAGTTTCATATCTACGATGACAACATGCCTGTTGCTAACCTCATCTACCTAAGTGATAAGGCGCAGGACATTTGGCAGACCAAGGCAAAGTGTGCCGAAGAAGGCAAAATCTACATAGGTGGCTAAACTATGTCAAAGAAAAACCAGAAACAGATCAACGCTAAGAAGGCACAGACTCAGTACAATCAGGTTGAGTCCAAGCCGTTTGACCTGAAACTTCTGGTTGCTCAGGTCGCTGCGGCACAGGCCGCCAAGAAAAAGGTGGTGTCTAAGAAAGACAAGAAGAAAGTTGCCGCAGCGCAGGTTGCCCAAAAAGTTGTGGTTGAGGAGACAGCTCAGGCCAAGGAAGAAGTAGCAGCGGCAGAGGTCGAGGAGAAGACATCCAAGGAAAGCCTACGCAAGCTGAAAGTGCAAAAGCGGAAGGATCGGAAAGCCATAAAGGACCAGGTTAAGAACCAGGTAGCTGACAGCGAGGCTGAATACAAAGCCAAAGAAGCTGTGCGCTTGTTCGGCGTTGTGCTTCGTGCGGTGAACACTTCTAGGCAAGTCAGCCAGAGTGGGCTAAGCATGGTGTCTCGGTACCAACGGCGTGCGCAGGCCGCGCTCGGTGTGTTGCGACCTGGTACTGAATTGCGCATTGCCTTGTTTCACCAGTTCATGGAGCTGTCTAGACAGTTCAAGGGGCTGAAGGTAATAGAGGCACCTACAGAACCTGCGGAAATGGCGCCGGAGCCGGAGCCAGACCCTGAGAAGGACGTTCGCAAGAAGCTTCTAGGAGACAAGAAAAAAGATAAGCAGCATCCCTGGAAGGCTATGCAGAAAGCAATCCAGCTGCGAGGCAGTCAGGCAGTGGACAAGGCGAAGACTGGTGTAGCCGCCGTTGGTAACTATGGTGCCAACATGGCATTGGTTCCATATATGGTCAAGTCTATCGCGCAGGTGGGCCCTGGTCTGAGGTCGGTGGGTAAGGCTATTGAAGAAAACGGGCTCGACACCATGAAGTGGGTCGGTCGTCAAATCAGTAACCTTAACTCTCGCTTGCAGGGAATGTTTCGGTCAGCTCAAGGCTTGCTTGGTGCTGATAGCCCTGCTGATTGGCTCGCACTAGGCGCGTTAGCTATGGGTGTTCTACCATCCCTTGTTGGGGGTCTAGAAGAGTCGTTGAAGAAGCGTTTTGGTGATAACTACATCCAAGGCTTTATCAGTGAGCAATGGACCAAGACTAAGGAAGGTGTGACTATGTGGTTGTCTGACTTCATAGAGAAGACAATCAATGCCATAACCGACTTGGCGACCAAGGCAATGGAAAAAGCTACAGAAGCAGCGAAGGATGGAGCAGACTGGGTAATGGACAAGGTAGCTACGCCTTTCTCCAAACCGGCTGACGCACCTAAGCCAGGTACCCTGTCGGTAAAGCAAGGGTCAGCGGCACATCTGGCAAAGGCAACTCCTCGGGAGAAGCTCGCCTACTACCAGTCTCAGCTAGCCCGTAAGGACATTAGCCCTGCTGAACGCAAAGAGGTTGAGCTTCAGCTTCAGCAACTTGTGGAGTCAACACCAAGCCTCTACAACAACTCGCAGGTTATTGCGAATCTCGAAGCCAAGGGAATCAAGATCAACGCGTCAGCGAAGGTTACTAAGGCGGCAAACACGTCGGTGTCCACCGCGACAACTAGCAACGTGTCTAGTGGCCCAGTGACAGGTGGTTCTAACACAGCGGTGACAGTCACACCTTCGGCAAGCTCGACTGCGGACAACGGCCCTGTTACTGCCACCAAGCCTCCGCCTGCGCCGCCATCTGCGTCAAATGAGTCAGGGTCAGACGCTGGGTCTTCAGGGGTTGCCTCAACTGGATTGTCTCCGAGTAGCATACCAAATCAAGCTGCTGGCGATACGCTGGCCTTCTTTAACATGACTGGGATGGGCATGGCATGAACATATTAGACGGTGCTCGAATTGCGAACCGCAAGGCATTCGCCAGTGCAGCGAGCGCCGCCTCTTCCTCAACCATTCTCGTTGGCACGGCTGCATCAGTGTTGTCCATCAAGGACGCAATACTAGGCACAAAGTCTATAGAGCAGGAGCGGGTACTACGCAGGACCATAAAGAAGATAAGAGTGGCGGCGCTGCGTACAGCAGACAGGAAGAATCGTGAGCTGCTGGAGCTGGACGAAGCAGAGTCGTCAATACTTTCTGATCTGGCTAGTGGTGCAAAAACTTTGGTACTCAAGGGGCTGGCAGTCACCGGCACGTGGTTTGTGTCTACCTTGATGGCTGGCGTAACCGCAGTTGTTGTCCCTGCCTTCCGTCTGTTGTCGATGGCAGTGTCCATGGTGTTTCGTCTCGTGTTAACCAACCCCTATGTGATCGGGGCGTTAACTGCTGCGGGTACTGCGTATCTTCTGTATCGCAAATTTAGCGATAGGACGACAGAACCAGCTGAAGCACCGAAAGTGCCAGAGACTAAGGTACTGCGCGAAGTCCAACCGTCAGTGTACGAGGAAGTACCTTCGCAGAGCAACGAGGAAGTTGCAGAGCAAACTGGACCTGAAGTTCCATTGGCGCGCCCTGTAGAAGAAATACCGAAGTTGCGCAAGACAGCGCCGGAGCCTGCTGCGGAAAAATCAGCGTACAAGGTGCCTGAGAAGGTGAAGAAGCTGAAACCGTTAGGGAAGAGTGCCCAGCAGAACAAGGCTATCCTCATGCAAGCCATGACTGACGCAGGCATGACTGACCCCAGGGAGCGTGCAGCGTTTCTGGCACAGATGCACCATGAGTCGGCGGGTTTTTCTGCTATGGAGGAACGCGGTGGCGCTGCCTACTTTGCACGTTACGATGGGCGCAAGAATTTAGGCAACACTGAGAAAGGTGACGGCGCACGGTACAAGGGACGAGGCTTTATCCAGCTTACCGGGCGAGCCAACTATGCCATCTATGGAAAAAGTGTCGGCGTTGACCTAATCAACAATCCGCACCTTGCTGCCGACCCAGAGATAGCTGCCAAGGTTGCCATAGCTTACTGGAACGCTCGTCGACTTGGGCCTAAGGCACGCCGTGGTGACTTCGATGCGGTCACTAAGGGTATCAACGGCGGCTACAACGGCAAGGCTGATCGTGACGCAAAGTACGCGGCCTACTTGCAAGAGCTGGGCGTCGACCCAGTTACCTCTAAGGTAGAGAGTAAGGAAGTCGGCAAGGAGAAAGATTCTCTTAAAGGAGTAAGCCTGTTTCTGCCTACGTATGGACGAGTGTCTTCCTCCTATGGTGCACGTACGGACCCCTACGATGAGAGCTTAGGTACACGTCAGCACAAGGGTATCGATATTGCAGCACCGAAGGGTACACCTGTCTTCGCAGCGACCGACGGTAAGGCCGTTGTGCGCACCGGGGTGAGGGGTTACGGGAACCTGCTTGAAATTTTTGGTAAGCAGTTTCTGACTCGGTATGCTCACCTTGATAGCTTCGGTGTGCAGAGTGGCGAAGCAGTCAAGCGAGGTCAGGAAGTTGGTCGAGTAGGTAACACTGGCCGCAGCACTGGGCCGCATCTTCACTTTGAAGTGCGTAGTATCACCACTAAAGAGGACATTGATCCTGCTTCTGTTATGAAGATACCGGGTAAGATTATTGAAAAACATCACGTTGTCCCTAGTGTCTCTCCATCAAACACGGAGGTGGTTGCTAAGGATGGGCGACTCGTAAAACTGGAGAGATGATGGCAGGCCTAATTGATAGCTTCTGGACTAAGACAAACGAGCTGGCATCTTCGGCACTCAGCAAGATCCCTGTACCTGGTGTCAACTCCCTGTTCGGGAAAAAAGACAAGGTTGCATCAGCTGACGAAGCAGGTGGATCGACAGATCCGCATCTGCAGAATCGTAAATACACTGTGCGTATCTATCAGAACAAGACGGTAGTTGTCGGTGCAGTCCCTGAGAACCTTGAAATCAATCAGGCAGCTACCTGGAGCGCCCCTTGGGCTGGTGGTATCGGTGGCAATAAGGGCGACCTGATGGCACTGGTACTTGGTACCCGCCTGGTCGCTCAGGTGTTGACCTTACAGGTGTGGCAAGGCGGTGGTAACAACGACTTTGACTTCACTTTGCAGTTCGAGTTTCGTGCGTATGCCAACCCTGAGCGTGACGTTATGATCCCTCTCAGGTCGTTGCTAGCAATGTCTATGCCTAGTCTAAACCAAAACGGCTTCCTAAAGGCTCCCGGTCCCCAGCTCAGCAAAGAAGGGTTGAAACAACTCGGTGCTGGCGCAGGTGCGGTTATGATTAAGACTGGGGAGGTGGTAGGCAAGGTTGGATCGGCCGCATTGTCTGGCAAGATGGTTAAGGGAGAGGACAGCGCGCTGTCGGAAGCAGCCAAGGGTGTTGACGAGATTGAGCAAACAGTCCAGGCTAACTTCTCCCGGAAGGCCATCGAGAGCAACATGGAGAACAAGATCAAGATTGAGATCGGTGACTGGTTCCGGCTCACAAACGTGGTAATCACCGATGTTCGACATACGCTCAAGGCCCAGCGCCCTGGTCCTGAGGGCACGCTGATGGCGGCTGACGTAAGCATCTCGTTCAGACCAATGTTTACACTGACCGCTGAGGACATCCCGAAACTCCTTGGCAAGTTCTCTGAGGAAGAAGCATGAACTATAGTGAAGTGACCCCAACTACCCAGTTGCTGAATAAAGAGTACGATCTCGACATATTCAAGTCAAGTTACGTCAACATGCGCTTCGGTGTTCTTCCAGCAAAGGTCATAACTATTGACTCTAGGTATCAGGCAAATCTCCCAGGACTTGCCTACGACTTCTACGGTGACCAACGCTACTGGCGGGCGATCCTAGCGTTTAACGGATTGGTAGATCCAATCAGTGACGTGCTAGTTGGCACGCGCATAGGGTTGCCAGATGAATCGTCACTGCGTGCGTTCATGGCGAAGAAGAACATTAGCCTAGCGGAGTCGATCAGTGTTTAGGATCAATGAGCAGCTTGAAGCTGCAATCTATGTCAACGGCAAAGAGCTGATGCTCAACGGCGTCAACTTCCTGCAAAGCATTCATATCAACACTGCGGCAACCTCACAACTCCCGGTCGCGGTGATTCGGTTCGTTGATCTGATTGACTCCGCCAGCGATGTAGGCTTGCAGGACAATGTGCCGCTGGTGCTGACGCTTGCGGGTGCGGTAACGGTCGACCGAAAGCTGCGTGTCTACAGCTGGCGCCGCAGTCCTGCTGGCGAGGGGTTCAGCTACGAGGTTACCTGCTATTGGGACGCACCAAAGTTTTGGTCGGCAACATCAAACAAGGTGTACCAAGGCACCACCTACGAGGTCATGCAGACTATAGCGTCTGAATGTGGTCTACAGTTCGGCAAGAACAACACGGCAACCTCGGATCCAATGCAGTGGTCGCAGGGTAACCGTACGTTCGGCGAGTTCGCACGGCATCTTGCACGGCATGGTTATGCTAACGACAAGTCCCATATGGTGCTCGGGGTTGATTCGACGGGTGTTCTCAGGTACCTAGACCTGAATGGCATACCCAAGCCTGAGATCAACCTAGGGTACATATCAGAAGCAACTTCGGGTCCTTTTATTCAGATCACGGGCTTCCAACCAACTAACGTAGCCGGTACTAACAACACGGTTGCAGGCTATCTGCACGACAGGCACATCCAACTCCTGGAGGAACCTGCGGTGCTTAAAAGCGTGACGCTTGACCCGGATTCACGGAAGCCCCTGTTGAACCTGGAAGTCCGAGACATGATAGGACGCGGCGGCATTAGCTACGGACCTATCGACTTCGGCAATGTTCATCCAAAGTACGAGCGTGCGCGCTATCAAAATCAACGGTTCAATCTACTCAACAACTTGGTTGCTGAGTTTGTTGTCGGTTTTCAGACAACACTTGAAATGTTTGACAACTTCAAGTATGTACCTCCGCGTCAGCTAGGTAGCGAAGCCTACTCAGGTGAGTACACCATAGCGTCAAAGATCATATACATACCAGGCAACGCCTACTATGAAAAGCTCATAGCTGTGAAAAATGGATTGGAGACGTAGATGTTCGACACGTTAAACGAGGCACTCAAGCTAAGGCAGGGTTACGGCACAACCTACATCCTAGGCGAAGTTAAGATCAATGAGGATCCTATTGCCAAGGATCGCATAAAGGTTGCAGTCCCTGGTCTGTACGATCCTGACCAGGGAGAGGTACCGTGGGTAGGCACGCTGAAATGGAGTCCGTTCGGGCAAGGCAAGAACTGGGGTTGGTATGGAAGCCCAGCAGTAGGCTCAGACATTGCCATTGAGCTTCAGGAAGGTGACCCTAACTATCCACTGTACCATAGCGTTCAACGCTACGCACCTCCTGAAGAATTTTCTAAGAGTGGTAAGGTCTGGGGATTCAAGGACCCCAAGGGTAACGTGTTTCGCTGTGATCTTGAGACTGGTGACGTCCTTTTCACCACACCGTCTGGTGTTGTCATCAACATCGACGAGAACGGTAAGATCAAGGTCGTGGGAAAGACTGAGGCAGAGATAGAAGTACCTACGCTATATGTGAAGGCAGACACACACTTCACAGGTAAGGTTACCTCTAACGGAGTTGACATTAGCTCTACGCACGTACACGGAGAGGTTATGTCTGGTGGTTCTAACACAGGTGTGCCCGTCGGTGGTTCATCCTCCGGCGGCATCGAAGGAGGCTTATGAGGGTTACCAAATATCAACTTCGGCTCGAGGGCGCTACCTGGATCGACGTTAATTCAAACTTCGGTCTTGACAACTTGCCAGACCGAGTTCCAGACCAGCTGGCTATCACAAATTGCAGTCTCTACAATCTGCTTAACTGTGCTCCTGGTCAGCGTAGCCGCACATTTCAACCTACCTACGGGTCACTGTGGCTGGCGTTCATCCATGAGCCTATACACGATAACACTGCGGCGAAGATGGAAAGCATGATGTTGGATGCTATTGAGCAATGGGTTCCCCAAATTTTATTGGACCCCGCAGGTACACGTATCACCGCAGACACGTCAATACCTGGCTACAAAGTTCGCATCTCGTTCTCCACTCCATTCTCCCCTGACCTTCAGCAGGTCAAATTCGAGGTATCAGTATGACAGTAGCGTTTACTACGCCGTTCATTCCCGCAGCAACTCTTGGCAAGCCTTACGACTTTCAACTTCTCGCAGATGGAGGCGTAGCCCCGTATAGCTTTGCCATTATCAGCGGTTCCCTGCCTCCAGGCCTGTTGATGAACAACCAAGGTCGTATCTTCGGCACACCTACAAGCATTGGCGTACATCAGCTGATGATTGAGGTTTCTGACTCAGACTCGCCAGTGAGTCAAGCCGTTGAGAACTTCAGGGCTACCGCCTTAGACGTGATCGACCTGTCAACTGTGACCGTCGACCAGCAACAGTTCGTGCAGCAGCTTACGGACGCTCTGGTGGTCAAGCAGTCCTGGACTACAGGCATCACCACGCAAACGTCGCAAACGCTTATCGAGCTGATCGCAGCTATCGGTACGTTTAACACTGCCAAGATTCTGCGTGCTAAGGAAGACGCATTTTCTGAAACTGCCCAGTCGGATTCCGCCATTCTTGCTAACGCGGTGTCTCAAGGTGTGCGGCTGTCGCGCAAGCTACCGGCGGGTGTTACCTTGTCCATCGCTAGCGATACCAACACGTCTATCCCACCATACACCCAGTTCTCTGGTGCAGGGTTTACCTGGTTCAACGCAGAGCAAATCACGTTGCGCGCAGGTATACCTATAACAGTCATTCTGTACGAAGGGGTGGTGCGCCGAGTTAATCTCAGCGGGCTCGGCACAAACTTGCAGGCTTGGGTATCGCCTGAGCGAGACTTTACTGTCTCTGATCAGCATGTGCAGGTGTCGATCAACAACGCAGTGCTCTACAAGACCTTTGAAGGGCTGTGGAACTACCCCCAAGTTGTTGGTTCTAGCACGCAACAACAAGCGTTTGCTGACCGTACCCTGGGTGACGGCCGTCTGCTGATTCAGTTTGGTTCCCAAGGCTACGGCGCTATCCCTGGGGTTAACGACCTGGTTGAAATTCTTTATGCGGTTACCCAAGGCGACTCCCTTAACGCCGCACTGGTAGTTGGGGCTACTGCAACTGCAACAGGCTACCCAAACGTGACTGCCGAGTTCACCGCCAATCCTACAGGCGGTGCCTCTCAGCGTAACCCAGTTGCCTACAAAAACTTTGGTACCGCCACATTCGGCACCTTTAGTTCTGGTGTCACGAAGTCTCAATACAAGGCTATCGTTACCAACTATCCAGGTGTGATAGACACGGTTACTCAAAGTCAGCGCGAGATCAACCCAGCAGCGGTTGCATGGATGAACACAATCCGCGTGTCTGCCCTGACGAGCACGCCATGGAACCAAGGTCAGATTCGTGACTACCTGAACTACTGCCAGTCTCAGACTATGTACGCACCATACATGATCTGGCAAGACCCACTACCTGTGCTAGTGGACGTTGACATCTCGGTGTTCTGCTATAATTCAGTTCAGAGTACCGCCGCTGTTAACGCAGCAGTGACTGCTGCGATCGAGAAGTTGTTCGCACCTCGTCCAGGCTTGCTGCTTACGAACTTCTACGAGTTCGATCTTATCGAGACAGCCAAGAACGCTGCACCAGGCCAGATCAGCTACGTGATTGTGAACAAGCCGACCCAGCCGATGACGGTAACAACCCCACAGTCACCTCGCCCGTATTACAACGTGGTCGGTAGTGGAGGGACGATTGCCCCAGGCGTTTACACGTATGCCGTTTCTGTAAATACGCCAGTACCTAACATCAACTTCATGGGTTTGATTCGTGCAGGGGCGTTCACCAACTTCCCAACAGCATCAGCGGCTGGGCAATACTGGATTGTTAACCAGAACGGTAACTTGCGTGATCCAATCACTGGCGTGTTGACCCCTGTGAGTATTGGAGATCAAGTTCTGGCGACTTCCGCAGGTAACCTGTCCACCAATTTTAATGTGGTCAACAATCCGGCTGGCGTCATAGATATTGGGTCTCCATCCAACTTTGTGTTTCCGCAGATCACGGTTACCAATTCGCAAGTCGTATTGGACTGGAAAGCGACTGCAACCGCAAATGCCATCCAGTATTTTGTCTGGGGACGCGTTGGTGGTGCAGTAGGCATCCTAGCTACCTTAGACTCTGAGACAACTTCCTACGTGGATGACGGCGCGTTTACACCAGTGGTGACACCTATCACATCGTACTCACCAGCGGCTATTCGATACAACAAGCTGAACTCCTTAGTCGTGAACACCACGTTCGCTGATCGTCAGATCAGCGCGTCATTGCCAGTTCGAGACACGATATGATCTTTACATACACTGAGGATCTTCCCTATGAAGATCCAGAAGAGAACAAGCGGGGCTTCTACAAGCTGCCCCGCAGCATTCTACTTCCTCCTTACTTGGCTCACAATCCATACTTCGTAGAGTTCTGTGACGCTATTGATGAGGTCTTCGACGATCCTATCGAGTCCAAGATATTCGCGTTGCAGAATATCCGCAACGTGTGGGCTACGAACAAGCATACTGAGGAGCTTATCAAAGAAGAGCGTATGCTCGACTTCTCAGACTGGGGTGGAGTCGATCACGCCACCGGCGTGCAGCAGGTTAACAACCTCGGTCTACGGATCGCGACGGCAGCCGCCGTTGACAATCTAAGCTATCGAGCTCTGGCCAAATTCGTAGGTGCGTACTGGTTCGGCAAAGGCAAAAACACTGCAATCGACTTCCTCAACTTTTGCCTAGGAACGCGGCTAACCATAACGCCCCTGTGGACGCAGGACTACGTTACGTTTCATCCTTACCCTGGTGACTCGGCTACGTTTATTTTCGACACTGCCAGACGGCCGTCAACAGACTACTATCCAGTTCAGGTTCACTCTAAGGTCGGTGGGGCAGATACTAGCGGCTACAAAAACGGAGTGGGTTGGACACTGCAACAGTATCTGGTGCCTGCTACTCCGGTAGAACCCCCAGCGTGGTACCCAACTACACACGTGAACATCAATGTGCCTAACGGCACAAAAGTGCCTGCTGAAGTCATCGGAAGTCTCTTCTACGAGATCGCAAACTACAATCTGGTTATCAACAAGATTCAAGCTGAAGCGCAGGCACTTCCGATCATTTCAGAAGGAGACACACAGGCAAACATCATGGGCATTGGGCATATTCAGAATACGCTTCAAACCCCCGCCACTGAATTCCACCCTATTGCCTACCACAACAAGGTTGGTGGGCGAACTGGTGGTACAGGTGGCACTCTACGTAAGATTAGCACAGTAACTTGGTAATTAGGAGAAAACATGGATCTCGTTTCGTTCATTCCTGGTGTTGGCCCTACAGCATCCTTTAGCCCTGGCGCTACCACACCTCCACCGTTCAACGTGGCGCACACAGGCCTTACAGACGGCACCGGCCCTACAAACGCGTCTAACAACATGGCCGAGATCTACAACCGCCTGTTGTTGCAGATTCAGGCAACGATTGTTGCTTCGGGGCTTACCCCAGACCCAAATAATTGGACACAGCTGCCTGAGGCTATTGTCGCGTTCATCAATACCGCGCTGAATGCGTATTCTGGCACTGTTGTTACCCAGCCGCAGTTCGACAGGGACACGTCGATCGCCACTACTGAGTTTGTGCAACGGGCTCTTGGTAACTACCGGGGTATTGCGGCAATCGCAACCTCGCAAACCGTCACTGCTAGCGACGCAGGTCGTGTATTCTACATCACATCTGCAGGTGTTACCATCACGCTCAACCCTGCAGGGTTGATACCAGGTGCAGCCTACACGTTTATTACTTCAGCCGCTGACCCAAGCACACTGACTCTCTCGACCGGGCAGTTCCGACCCCAAGGTATCTGGGGTTCTGGCTCCAGTGTCACCCTCAAGGCACGGTCACAATATACCTTTGTGTGGGACGGCAATAACATGCAGTCTGTCAACGCAGGTGGAGCAAATGACCAAACCTACTACAACGTGGTGGACGTCGGGTACATCAAACTTGAATCAGGCTTCATGATCCAATGGGGCTACGACGTTGTGCCTATCGGTGAAACTACCCGCACCATCTCGTTCGGTGTCAGCTTCCCTAACACCTGCAAGTCTGTGAGCCTCACTGGTCGTAATGACGGCACAACCATCACCAACAACAATATACCCCAGCTGGTGTCTACTACAGCGTCGAGCTTCGTGTATATAAACCAAGGTATTGCAGAGCCCACCACCTCTATACAGCCTAATCAGGGTGTGCATTGGATCGCAATCGGCCACTAACTCAAAGGATAGCAAATGAAGTTCTACTATAGCTCCTCGACCAAAGGTTTCTACAATACGTCGGTCAACTCGTCTATCCCTGATGACGCAGTTGAGATCAGTGCCGACCATCACCAGGAGCTGCTGCGAGGGCAGGCAAGCGGCTTAGAGATCCGCCTCGGCGCCTCGGGTAAGCCAGAGGCAGTTAAGTCTTCAGGGCCTACTGAAGCTGATCTGAAAGCACGATGCAAAGCCACTGCGAAGGCGTTACTTGCCCGCACTGACTGGGCGGTACTCCCAGACGTTGGGCTGACTGCTGCTAGTCGTACCGCTGTCGTTAAGTATCGAAAGGCTGTGCGCGAACTGGTAGTCAACCCTGTGGCGAAACCAGAGTGGCCTGAAGCACCTACTACTGACTGGGAGGCTTAATTTATGGCTGGCGAATTTATCGTAACGGACGCCGGTCTTGCCGAAGCAGCTAACGCTGCTGCCCCAGGTGGCATCAAAGTAGAGATCACGACGTTCAAGGTAGGTGCCGGTACCGGGTACACACCAACGGCTAGTCAAACAGCGTTGTCTGGCTCTGTCCTTTACACAGGGGCGGTAACTGGGTACATGCGACAGCCAGATGGCTCGTTGCTCGTGTCGTGCGTGCTACCTGCAGACGTAGGTCCGTTTACCTTCGGAGAGGTTGGGTTATATACGTCTGGTGGCGCGCTCTTTGCCGTTGCCTGTTTACCAGATCCTATCGCCAAGACAAGTTCGCTGAACTCTGGTTTTGGTGCGACATACACGTTCAACGGCCTGCTGAAGCTTGGTTCTTCAGCAACAACTATTGATATTGTGGGTGCTGGTCCGCTCTACTATCCAGTGCAATACGTGACCAGCTGGGCGGCACTAAACCCTGCTCCAGTAGGCGGTCCTCAGCTTTACGTTACCATAATCAGTGAGGTTGACAACAAGGGCGACTACTCCACACTGGTACGCAAGACTGATGGTACCTGGTCTATCCAGTCCAACTACTTTGCAGCTCGACCACTGGCCACCATCGCTGCCGTTGCGGTTAACAAGAGTTACCTAACGATCACTCTTACTGATTGGCTCAAACTGTGCCCTGGCGATACCTCTGTTACTAAGGGCGCAGCAACCTCGTTAGTCGTGCAAGCAAACAATGGCTACTTCTGTTCGGCAACCGCAAGCCTTGCAGGAAGTAACGTGCAGCTTACCTTCTCGGAACTGTTCACCAAGTCAAACCTTGCTTCAGGTCAAACGCTCAAACTATGGAGTAACTACCCGCTATGAACATCGGTATAACCGAGGACCTTGTGGAATCCTTGACGGCTTATCTGGAGACAAAGCCTTACAAGGAAGTGCATAAGTACATGACTGCTCTCCGTGAGGGCGTTCCTGCTGCTGACAAGCCCCTGATAGTTCTGCACAAGGACGTGCTGCAGGCTGTCACGGATTACATGCACTATAGCTGCATTCACGCTGAAGTGTACCTGCTGATTCAGCAGATCATCCATCAAACGCAGGTACCCACCAACAACAACCAACAATAGCCATGGACTACGCCGACATTACTGCGCAAAATGATTTTACTGAGGAGCTGGTGGCAAAGGCCAGGGCCAACGCGCAAAAACCGAGCCAGATACAGAGAGGGGTTTGTCTATTTTGTGAAAGCGAGATCGCACCCAATCTAATCTTTTGCGACAGTTACTGTCGTAACGAATATGAGCGTGTTGAACGTGTCAAGAACAGGACTCACCGATGAACATTAACCAGCTTCCCAACGTGCAGGTAACGTCTTTGTCTGCGGCGCCAAACCTCAATGTGAGCGCGACGTTTGAAGTGACTGCACGACTCGGGCGCAATACCATCAATAGGGTTGCGTCCACTTCAGTGAGCTTTTTCCCAGCTTCGTCAACGGTTGATAACGTGATTCAGTTAGCCGCGGCGACGGTTGACCCGCAGACGCAGTTACCAGTGGTATCGGAGTTCGAGGTGCCGCTGTTAAGCCCCTTGAAGGCCCTGTCTCTTGCAGTTTCCGCTCCCCTGGAGTGTCGAATAACTGTAAATAACGTGGAGATGGTCTTGCCAGTGAGCAAGGTCCTGCTGTTGGATGCACCTATAACCAAGCTGGTGTTTGCCAATAACGACGTGGACACAACTCCACAGGTACATTTCATCTACGCACTATGAAGATCTTATCGGTTGTCAGCAAGCTCCCTAGCTTTGACAGCCTAGGGGTCAACGAGGTGTTGCACTTCGCTGCGGCGGCGTGCAATCCTTTGTTCGCACAAAACCCTGAGGCTGGGCCAGAGCGCATCAAAACACTTATCCAAGACACGTTTGGGCCTCACTTAGATGTTGAGTTGGTAGATTTGCAAGGCAACCCGTGTGACCACCTGCTTGAGAATAGGTTGATACTTAAGATCGTAGAGACCGACCATAAGGTACTGCAATGACACGCACACTAGGGGTAGATGGCAACTGGATGTTGCACCGTGCCTTTCATACGCAGAACTACACAAGTGTTGATCCTGCTAGGGCAATTGTGCAAAGGTTCGTGGGCCTTGTTGCGAAGGACGCCTTGCTAGCCAAGGCAACCATGATATGTGTGGCTTTCGATGGTGCCCGCATTTTTCGCCACAAAATCTACGCGCAGTACAAAGCACAGCGTACTCAATCACCAGATGGAAAATCACCGTATGATTATCTGGACGGTTTGATGGACTACTTGGCAGAGCTAGGTATCCACTGTGTGCAGCTCCATCAGTACGAGGCCGACGATGTACTATGTTCGTTGGCCAAGCGTGTGGAGGGTCGGCTAACGGTGGCGACCAAGGACAAGGATGCGTACCAATACGTTACGGATCGCGTAACGCTCCTCGATAGCTCTTGCAAACCTAATCCAAGGTTTCTTACCTACAAGGATATAGAGGGCGTGTTTGGGGTGCCTCCAGAGCAGTGCTTAGACCTGCAGACACTGGTGGGTGACAAGATCGACAACATACCGCAACTGGTGACTCGCGCTAAGGCCTTAAAAGGACTGCGCGAGTGGGGGTCACTCCGAGAGTGGCTTGCAGGAGACAAGGAACTACGAAGTCAACTGCGTGGGTTGAAAGAGCAACTCGCCCTCAACCGGAAGTTGGTGAAACTGGTGGACTCTATAGAGGTTGACGCTAAGACGCCTCGGTGGTTCAAGGGCAACAACGTACCTAATGCGTATGCGGTATGGCGTGATTTTGCAAACCCCAAGAGCAAGGGGTTGTTTGCGTGACACAAAAGAAAGAAGGGTCGGTAAGACGCGAATCTTACCGACCCTTCTTCTATTTGAGCTGCCCGTCGTATCTTGGGCGCCGTACGTGCATGATGTTATTAACGTACTCTCGGTTGATCTCGAAGAACGACTTCTTGTAACCGTCAACAGATTTCTTGGCTTTCAGGCTTGTGTGCTCAACATGACCGAACCAGCGTGACGGGTCACAGCCTCTTGTTGCCGCGCACGCCCTACGATCTGAGTTCAGCCCACCGAAGCCTCCGTTATATGCTGCATAGGCAAATGCTAGCGCATCATCGTCTGACGCTGCCTCTTGTACGAGGCGGTACCCTTGTAGGTCCTTGAGCACCAACGCACGTAGTTGCAACCGGGGATCGTACAAGTTGGTATCCCAGTTGAAGTCCGCTAGCTCCTCAGGAAACGCACGACGTAGATCAGCCAAGGCATCGAAGCGCGTCTTACCACTAGGAAAGAACGCGCGTGTTATCTGCCCTAAGCCCACGCCGTGTTCCCTGGAAGTTTTCAACTCTGCAGCAGGCGACCAACACTTAGAGTGCGTAAGCCGTATGCAGGTCTCCTGCTCGACCTGTGCGCCTAAGGTGGATGGTCTTGGGTGGTCTGACCAGAACCTGTCCTTCTCCTGCTGCAGCACAGGGAGATACTTCACTGCGTTAGGTGGCAACTTCTGTGCGTTTACGCGTTCGCTGGCAAGTACCAGTATCGCAGCTAGGAAGAAGAGTCTAAACACGACTCGCGCTCACAATAATCAGCAGGATCACTGCTGCTAAAAGACAGCGACCTGCGTAGACTAACCCTGCTGCGACATTGTTGTCTTGCATTGCCTCACGAGCAGCAGCCTGACTGTCTACGTAAGGCTGCATGATACGCAAGGCAGCGTCTCCTATAGCCAACCCAAAGAAGGTTATGCCGAAAGACAGAAACAGCGGCGCCATAGTCGGCCCAAGCATCAGCGGCTTGAACTCGGAAGGCAGGTAGAAAAACATGCCGATGATCAGCATGGCGATAATGCGAGGCATGCCACGAAACAAGGCTTTGAACATTTCTTTATTCCTTTGTAAAGGTTGTGACCTGCGAGTTCAATCGGTCAATGCAACGGTTCAGCAGCTCAACCTTCTTGTCGCTATCGTCCATCATTTGGACAAGAGTTTGAGCAACCGGGGTAGCGAGTCGGCAGTGTAGGGTTGTTGCAGTTCCGCTGGCGGCTCCGGCGGCTTTGGACAGATTTGCGGCGTCGCCACCACTATAGCAGGAGGCTCGGTCAACTTGTGCCCACAGCCCGCCATCAGGGCCAGGATTGTCAACGATACTGTCAGCTTGCTTGCGTGCATTTTCCAACTCCTTTATGCGTGCTTGGTACTTCTTCTCTGTGCTGGCGAAATGCTTGCGCATTTCGTCTTCGGCTTGGCGTGCTTTTGCGATCTCTGCAGACAGCGCGGCAAACGCTTGGCGGTTCAGGTCTGCCCGTTCATGCGCCCATGCAACTTTCTCTGCCTGAAACGCAGTACGCTCTTTCCCGAACTCCTGCACAAGCCTAGCGGCCTCGCGTTCACCCGCCACTTTCGCAACGTAGTGGCCACCGGCAAACCCGGAGCCTAAGCCTACGAGGAGAGCGCCGCCAACGGCTGCCGCCAGGAATAGAGCTTTGATCTGTATCATGTGGTTACCTTTCTAATGGTTGACCTCAGCTAACTTCTTGAGTTAGCGTGCCTACGGCTGTACCTGAAGACGTAGTTGAGCTGGCAAATGCCAGGGTTAGGCAAGCCTCGTCTTCAATCACAGGCCCCTTCCCGCTATCGTACTTAAGAATTTCCGATTTGTTGGCTATATGCGTAACCAGCGTGGCGAGCCGTCTAGTCGCTGTTACGCCAAAGCTACCTGCCGTAGCTGTACTGGCAGACAGAGTAACAGTGTTCACTGCCTTTATACCTTTACCAGTAGCCGACACTATTTGGTATCGGCGACTCGCAGCTACCAGGGGTGCTGTAAATTTTAGGCACAAGTAACACCCATATAGTGTCTCGCGGTCTTGGTTGAACTGCGTCTGTAGTTTGATACCCGTTTCGGTAAACTACAGTGTCTGACGCCAACACCACTGTCGTATTGGGATTAACGACAATCTGGACGGTGTAGTCACCACCAAAAGCCAAACCTACATCCTCGTAAGACAGACTAAACACCCACCGCGCACCCCGGTTCACATATAGGCCTGCCATAAGCGAACCAGAGGATCGACTCAGCATAACCGCAACGTAGACTGGATTCACAGTCGTCATAGAAACATACTCTGGAATCCTAATTGCTCGAGCTGGACCTTGATCCGAGAAACTTGCGGTTACAAAGCGCTCAGGGCCACCTGTTCTGTCTACCATCTTCTTTGTCCTTCAGACAGCCCTAAGCTGCCTAGTTCACAGGATTGGGAAACGCCACCAGTTTAGCCACAAGGCTACCCAGATAGGATTCATATTCTTCTCCTTTAGCCTTTGACGGCTTTAATCCATTCACCAGCACCCAGGACCCAAGCGGCGATGATGGCGCCCACTACCCACCGCAGGAAGGTCTTGAAGCCTTCCTGCTTGTAGACGTCCATAGTCTGGTCGGCTCGGTGCCGGCGCAGGTGGTCCTGACGGTGGCCCTCGTAGTCTTTGGTTCCTAGGTCATTGACCAGGAAAGCTGTCTTCATCAGCTCAACTTCTGCACCAATGCGCGTCTGTTCAGCCTTCACAGCGTCTATTTCAACAGCCAACTTTCGATAAACGCCATCACAATCAGATGGCGGCGGGTCAAGCCTCCGCTCCACCTGAGGCCAGGTTTTTTCAGCCATGAACGCTCCCATACGCTTTCCGATACCAGTGCGCCAGTATCATAGGTCTAACCCAAATCCACCCGGCTGCTAGGGCTAATGCAATCTCGCCTGCGATAGCTGCTGGTGGCGGCTGCACAGACATCACCATAGAGGTGACCACAAAAAACCAAAGCATTGTGTTCCACGCAGCAAACGCCCGGGCCTCTAGACTCAGAAACTTGCCGCCTGCAACTATTAACACCTGCATACATGCCGTCACCGCGAACAAAGCACCCCAAGCATCTTCTGGCATAACGCACGCCATGATAGTGTACGTTGGTCGTCCGAAGGTATCACCAGGCCACCAAAGCAAGAGTGCCCAGATAGTTTCGGCGATTGTCAGAATAAGCCGTGTAGCGATGAGATCACTGTCAAAGACAGCGGTGCATATACGTCGGTTCATTTAGGGTACCGCAAATAGTTGATTAACGAGAAAAGCCAGTACGTTTGCACTGGCTTACGGGTATTATGTTGCATAAAATTGTTCATACTACACCCCTTTTCTGTAAAGCCTGCAGTAGACGTTTCGGTGACCTACCGTCAAAATCACCAAGGACAACACCGCATATCTCAGAGCAGTAGAATGCTCTGTCGTTACCTTGCCACAACTTGGAACTGAACACTGCGCCAAGAATGTCGTATGGCGCGCCTTCGTGCAGGTTGAAGAAAGCACGCGCAAGCTCTTCTTGGCAATCAGGTACGTGCAGGTCAAACACATCCCACTTGTGATCCATTGGGATGGCTTTGAACCGCACGCCCTTGTCTCGATACGACGCCGAGGCACACATCCCATCTGAGAAAAGGATTTCGCAATGAGAGTAGGACGACAAGGTAGACCAGCAGATCACCTTGTCGGCCACTGTACCATATGCGCCTTTGTAGAACGCGATTTTCATAGTCAGTTGTCCAGGAGTGCAACTTTGTACGGGTTACCGTCAATGGTCAACACCAGGTACTTACCAGATGCAGAACCAGCAGTTGTTGACGACGCGGTAGCTGACGTGAACGCCAGCTTACCAACCATGAACAGGTCACCGTTGTCGCGCAGCACATGCTTGGTAACCCCGCTAACACCATAAGCCACCCCGCCATTACCTGCTGAGTAGTTCAGATGCCCTGTAGGGTTCAACGCAATCTTGTCGCCAGACTTGAGTCGGATGGCTACGTCTGTATATGCACCAGCAGTCAAGTCGATGCCTGTAGCCACTGACCCAGCAACCCGAATACCAGTGGTTCCAGACGTTGCTACGTTGATACCAGTAGTGATTGTGCCTAGGATTGACAAACCGTTGGCCGCTACGCCAGCAGTGTTGTTCAGGTTCAGCATTGAGCCACTGAACTTGCCAACCAAAGACACACCGTTCTTGAAGTAGGCTGTAGTGTCGCCACCTGCCGAACCGATCTGAATGCCGTTACCGACTTCCGCAACACCAGGAGTGGCTTGCGCTGCAAGGACGCGCAACCCGACTCGCTTGTCATTGGTGTCGCTACCTGTTGCAGCAACAGTAACGCTTACCGCTACCGCGTCAGCCGTTGGTGCAGTGCCTTGATCGACCACAGTAGCGTCACTACCAACAACACCACCGGTACCTGCCTTGGTTACACGCACAGATGCAGCAACTGCATCACTAGACGCACCGCTCATCAATGCTACTGACAGCGCACGCTCGTTGGTCGTTGCTCCAATAAGAACGTCAGTCGAGACGCTCAGTGCAGAGTTGACGCCAATACCACCAATGAAGGAGGCCGTGCGCTTCACTTCTACGCCGTTGCTATTGAGCGATGCATCCCCTTTGATGCGTACCACAGGCGAGGTAACAACAGAGTCACCATACTGGATAACAGTACCTGGGAGGTCCCATGCAGTGGCTCCAATAGGATAGCCGTATGCCTTCCAAGTAACCTGCTTCGTCCCTGTCAACACGCCTGACACGTTGAGGTAGCGCCCTGCAGGTATCAAGATCTGCTGACCTGGTTGCGCATCTGCGTATGCAGCAGCAAAGGCAGACAAAGAAGTCGATGCGCCTGTAGTGTCACACCCACTGTAATTCGCAACCGAGATGTCTTCGTTGAGACGGGATGCAACAGAGCGGGCAATCGTTCCTGCACCTGCTTGCGTGTAGCCGATCTTAGTAGCACCTGCGCTGCTACCCAACGCAGAGAGTTGTGTACCAACGTCAGTACCCACGTTGAACGTGGTTGAGACTGCGGTTACCTTGTCAGCAGAGTAGTCACCTGCTTCTGGTTCGACACCACCTTGGCGGCCAGCGAATGACGTTACACCGCCTCCTGGACCCATGCCAGTCACGTTTAGCACGCCACCTGAAACCGCGAGCCCTACGCCAAGCGTCACGTTAGCAAACCCACCGCTGCCGTTGTTGGCTAACAGTTGATTCACGCTACCTGTCGGTGCGGCTGCGTAATCCACGCCAGCTACCGCCGAGGTCATTGCAGAAGTGCCGTTACCTTTAACAAGGCCAGTGATGCCTGTACTACCAGTACCGCCGTGCCCTGCACTCAGCACACCAGACAAAGTCACCGTGCCTGCGCCAGTGATAGGCCCACCTGAGAAAGACAAGCCAGTAGTACCGCCTGAGGCACCGACTGAAGTTACTGTGCCGATGCCTGAAACAGAGCTCAGCGTTCCACCAGAGTAGAACAGACCTTGACCTAGAGTGACGTTAGTAAACCCGCCATTGCCGTTGTTGGCTAGCAACTGTGCAGATGTACCAGTAGGTGCAGCTGCGTAGTCAGTACCGGCCACAGCAGCGGTCATAGCAGCAGTGCCGTTAGCCTTTACCAAGCCTGTCAAAGTCGCGACCCCTGTACCACCGTTAGCAGGCTTGAGAATGCCACCCATAACGAGTGTTCCCGCGCTTGTTACCGGCCCACCTGCAAAGGTCAACCCGGACGTCCCTCCAGACACATTCATCGAGGTAACGGTGCCCATGCCGCCAGAGTTAGACAAAATGCCACCTGAGTAGGCAAGACCTGCGCCAACGGTTACGTTTGAGAACCCACCTGCGCCGTTGCTAGCCAGCAGCTGGGTATTGGTACCACTAGTAGCAGGTGCATAGTCAACACCCGCTACTGCGGCAGTCATAGCAGCAGTACCGTTACCCTTGACGATACCGGTCAAGGTCGGAGCACCGGTGCCCCCGTTGGTTACTGGTAGGACACCTGCAACACCGGTGGACAACTGCAGGTTCACAGCGTTAACCAGATCAACCGCCGAAGGCGTACCCAGGTTAGGCGTAACCAGCGTTGGTGAGTTGGCCAACACCGGACCACCAGCGCCGGTTGCTGGCAGTGTGTTTGCGTAGGTCATCGCAAACACACGCCAGGTGATGCCGTCGAATACTGCGGTTAGTTCAACCCCACCTGCGGTTATATCCAGGTCTGCCCCGACGTTGTTGATAGTGCTGCCGTTGTGCCCAAGGGTAAGTTTGTTGACTGCAAAGTTGTTGCCATCAGCTATACGCACCCAATTGCCAGAGCTGGGGAGTGCAGGCAGGTTGATCTTGATAGGATACCCTGAAGTATCTACCAGCAGCTGGTCACCAGCTACAGCAGTGTAGTCTGTTTGCTTCTTCTGGTACAGAGGGGCAGGCTTATCCAGTCCAGCCAATGGTGCCCAGAGACCTCCATCGTATGCACCTTCGTAAACCCCAGTGGTCGAGTTGTATCGGATCTTACCTAGCGAGGCCGACGGCCGAGCAGAGGTAGTGCCAACAGGTATCTGCACCGCACCGGTCGAAGCGAATGCAGCCTCTCCACTAACAGACAACGTCGTAGCGGCAACGTGCGATGCGGTGGCGGTTGTAAACGTACCTACTGCAGGTACGGAACTACCGATAACCAAGTTGTTCGCTGAGCCGTTTACCAGCTGGGCATTGCTGATAACAGGAGAATCAGATAGCACCAGATCACCGTTACCTGTTGATGCTGACGTACCAGTACCCCCGTGTGCAACTGCTAGGGTACCATCAAGAATCAACGTACCAGCAGCGGTAACTGGACCCCCAGAGAAAGTCAGGCCAGTGGTACCACCTGAGGCACCGACCGATGTTACCGTGCCGTTGTTGCCAGTACCCACGTTGATAGTTGTCCACGATACTGGCTGACCAGGGCCGTTAGACACAAGCACCTGCCCGGCGTTACCAGCGGATGCGTTAGCACGCAACTCACCGGACAACGTGACTGGGCCAGATACAGCCAGCTCAGTGAGAGTGCCTACACGAGTGATAGCAGGCTGCTCTGGTCGTGTGACGAAGTAAGCAGAACCCGTGGTGTTCTGGTTGAGCGTAGGAACGTCTGATGCAAGTATAGGAGACATCACGGCGTCACTGCCATTACCACGCAGGAAGTGGCCAGCGGTTGTAGCCCCAACGAGATGGTTGATCGCACCTTGTTGGGTTGCTGCGCCAGTACCGCCATTAGCTACCGCCAGGGTACCACCGAGAGTGATCGTGCCTGCAGTGGTGATAGGGCCGCCGGAGAACGTCAGCCCTGTAGTACCACCGGCAACATTGACCGAGGTTACGGTGCCTGTGCCCGCCATCGTAGCAGACAACGTGCCTGCGGTGTAAAGCAGACCAGTACCGATTGTGACGTTGGAGAATCCACCAGAGCCGTTGCTAGCCAACAGTTGGGCGGCCGACCCGGTTGTAGGCACGGCGTAGTCTGTGCCTGCAACCGCCGACACAATCCCTGCTGTGCCATTGCCTTTCAAGAGGCCCGTCAACGTCGTGCGCCCGGTACCACCTTGTGCTACAGACAAAGCGGTGGACAGTGCGCTCAGCGAAGTAATGTCTGAGTTTGCGCCTGACTTGGCTGCGCCCAACGTAGCACGCGTGATCGTAACGGCACCTGTCATGCCATTGACGGACAGCACGGGTGCAATTGTTCCCGTTACCTTTTCCCAGGTGTGACCGTTGAAGATCACCTCATCGCCAACTGACCAAGAGGTAATACCATCAAGGGCAGTAGCGCCAGCTACTGCCACCTTGTAGTAGGTACGTGCAGCGCCTACGCCGGATGCCAACGGCGGATCGTTGGTTGCTGCATCCCACGTACCAGCGTAGTAGAGAGCGCCTGTGATGGCCGCCGGGAGTTGAGCTACCGGCACCTTGCCGGTGCTGTCGAGGGAGGCTACACCGTTCGCAACACCCACAGACGAAGGTGCAACGTAGTCAACCCCAGCGACAGCCGCAGAAACTCCTGTAGTTCCACTGCTCTTGAGCAGGCCCACCAGCGAGTTAAAAGTGACTGTCCCTGTGGCTACCAGAGATGTGACTGTGGCTGACGCAGGGGCATTGCCCCCGATTGTCACACCGTCGATAGTACCCGACGTAAAGTTGGCGTTAGCCGCGCCAGCTTCTGCTACTCGAACGTCTGCCAGCAAGCGTACCTGCCCTGCCACGTCTTTGAAGAACAGCTTGCCATCAGCCGCGTTGAGCGCAAGTTCAACCCCACTGGTGTTAGTAGTGAGGTTGCTGGCTGAAGGTGTTGCTCCAGGTGTAAGCGACCCGTAGATGAGAATCGACTGACTATCAGTTATTGAGGACATCGTTGCTTTCTGTTGGGTTGATCCCAATAAAATTAACCAATCTTAGTAATAGTGGAGCTCCAAGGAGAAGTTGCTCGTTACCACTGTCGCACCTGCGGCCGGTCCAGCATCAGACGTTTCCACGCAAGAAGTATCGTTGGGGCTGACAAATCCACCTCCGATAGCACCGAATGCCATTCGGGTGTAGCCAGGCCAATCCCAACCCCACGCTAAGCTAGCACCGGTGAGCAGCGTTCCGTTTATTGTTGTACCGTTGAATACATCAATTTCCATTCGGTTACCGTAAGGGCCGTTCCGGTATCCTCCACGAATACGCACGGTGAACACCTTGTAAACCAACGGGTCGAAACCAAAGCCTTGATCGGCCAGCCCGAAACCAGCGCCATCATACCAGTGCTCAGCAGCTAACTTCCCAGTACGGTCAATAATGAATCCACGTGCCCCGTCAAACAGGGCTTGCCCTCGTCGAACTATCTGTCCGCAGTGATCTCGCGTCCCGTTGCTATAGTAGACGCTTGAGTCACCCCGAGGATCCAACGCAAACACCAAATGGCTTATCGGATTTGTCGAATAGTTGAAGAAGTTGGTGCAGTCAACGGTCATTATCACCTCCATATAGGTAGGTTCTGCACCACTAACTACCGACGAGTAGATAAAGTCCAAGTCGTTGCGGGTAAACACCAACGGGCTAGCCAGGGTTGCTGGTGAGGTAGATGTGTCAATGACGTTGACCCCATCTGCGGTGGCCACCACTGAACCACTAGTTGATCCAGTACGCAACAGAATGAACATGGTCTCGTTGCCTTCGGTGGTAAGGTCAGCAGATAAGGCGCGAATCAGCGTACCGCTGTTATTGGTGATAGTTACCGAACCACTGGTGATTCCATCACTAAAGTCTGCAGCCGTAACGCTACCAGTAGTAGTCCAGTACAGAGTACCATTACCAAAGTTGGTAGTCGTGATCGTGTAGGTAACAGATTGACCTTCGTTGACCGTTGTTACTGAGGGCGTGATACTGTACGTAGGAGTGGCTACGTTAACCACTGACACAGTTGCTGCAGTAGCAACTACCGTGCCAGCTGTCGAGCCGGTACGCAGCTGGATAATGATCGTTTCTGTGCTTTCAGTAATTCCGTCGCTGGTCAGCGTCCGCGTCAGCGTACCGCTGTTATTGGTGATAGACACACCACCGCTGTTCAAACCGTCGGTGAAGTCGGTGTCTACAGTCGACCCGCTGTTCGTCCAATACAGAGTACCATTACCAAAGTTGGTAGTCGTGATTGTGTAGGTAACAGACTGACCCTCATTGACACTGGACACAGAGGGGCTGATGCTATAGGTTGGGACAGACGCATCTACAATGTTGACAGTTGAGGCTGTAGCAACAATAGTACCACTGGTCGAACCTGTGCGGAGCTGGAGGATAATGGTCTCCGTGCTTTCAGTAACTCCATCACTTGTCAGCGTGCGAGTCAATACCCCACCGTTGTTGGTGATGGTTATCGAACCACTGTTAAACCCATCGGTAAAGTCTGCACCGACAGACGAGCCACCATTCGTCCAATACAGAGTACCAGAACCAAAGTTAGTAGTCGTGATCGTGTAGGTTACTGCTGCTCCTTCGTTGACTGTTGTTACGGAAGGCGTGATTGTGTAGGTTGGCACAGGAGGCGGAGTACCAAAAGTAATCCACTTGGTATTGCCCATATCTCTAACACCGACACCAGTTAGTGTACCCGTCTTGTTCAACCATGTGTTGTTCACTAGATTGCGGAAGCGCATACCTGCTGCGAGCATCGCGTTGATCCAGCTTCCGTTGGTCAGGTTACGGATCCAACACACAGCCGAGCTTGGGCTCTTCGAGCTATCGTTCACCGTCACTGTTGCTGAAGAAGCTACCACCGTACCTGTCACGCTACCAGTTAGTAGCTGCAGAGCAAAGGTTTCCGTGCCTTCGGTGGTCAAGTCGTTGTTAAGGGTGCGGGTAACGCTACCACTATCGTTGGTGATTGTTATCGAGCCATTATCGAGTCCGTCGCTGAAGTCGGCACCTACGGTAGTTCCGGTCATAACCCAGAACAGCGTGCCGTTACCAAAGTTGGTCGTCGTTACCGTGAATGTAACTGACTGACCCTCGTTCATGGTCGTTACTGAGGGGGCTATATTGTACGTGATAGTCGTAGCGTCAACAACTGTGACTGTTGGTGCCGTAGCAACTACCGTACCAGCCGTACTGTCTGTGCGCAACGACAAGGTCATAGTTTCGCTGCCCTCAACGGCTGCGTCAGCCACAAGAGTACGGGTAATCGTACCTGCGTTGTTGGTCACTGACACCGAACCTGACACCAGACCGTCACTAAAGTCTGCAGCCGTAACGCTACCAGTAGTCGTCCAATACAGAGTACCATTACCAAAGTTGGTCGTTGTTACTGAGTAGTTAACCGATTGACCCTCGTTGATTGTCGTTGCATACGGAGTGATGTTGTAGGTGACTGTCGGACTTGCTACGTTGACAGTCGCCGCTGTAGCAACCACTGTTCCGCCAGTAGAACCTGTGCGCAGCTGGATGATGATGGTTTCTGTACCTTCGGCAACGCCATCGCTGGTCAGCGTCCGAGTCAGCGTACCGCTGTTGTTTGCGATGGCGATTGTACCGCTGTTGGCACCGTCACTGAAATCAGGGGCTGTTGTTGTTCCACTGTTTGTCCAATACAGCGTGCCGTTACCAAAGTTGGTAGTCGTGATCGTGTAATTGACGGTCTGCCCCTCGGTGACGCTGGTCGTTGAAGGCGTTATAGTGTAGGTAGGCGTGGATGATGCATAGGATATGGTCATCGTTGCCTTGCGGATCTTTGCGAAATCCGCCATAACCAGCACAGTAGCGGTGGAGCCTGCGATGTTCTGGAAGTTCTGGTCAGTAGCCCCTTCGTCGAACACCGTGCGGTAGTTACCACTGGCGTAGCTACCTGCATCAACCACGGTAACTGGTTGAATACTGGTGAACTGCGGGTTTGCCAAAGTTGCGCTCGTGCTGAAACCAAAGCCACTGGGAATATCTGTACCGGCGTACCCAAACATAAGCCACTGGTTGGTAGGTGTATGCCACCGCAAGGCTTGCCCCATGTGTGAGTTATATTGACCTGACGTGTAGAAATTGACGCCGGTCCGCTGGAAGAAACGGTGCACTTGTTGCCCAAGGTTACCTTGGTAAAAGTTGTGATTCACGTTTTCCCAGGAAGACCCGTTCCAAAACTGCCAGCCGGTGGGTGTCGATAGATTCGTAGTGCGAATCAGTGACACCCCGCAGACGCCGGTCTCACCTCCAGGCTCCAGAGTACGCTGCTCTACTGCTGCGTAGTAGTAGCTACCCTCCTGCACGATGTTAGACGGGTGAAAAAACCCGTACATGTGCTCACCAGACTGCACATTCCAGGGCTCAGGCACAAGCACCAGGCGGGAGCTATTCGTTGCAGACGAAGACGTCCAGGTCAAACCGCCGTTGGTAGATTGTGCCCAGCTGACTGCATTCACCCACCGCTTGTTAACTCCATAAGCATAACTAGGAATCCCGTCCAGGCCGTCAACAACCTTGTTCGCGTAGTACCACTCATGGTGCATAAGGCCGTACAAGGTATTACCTTGGGCCCACCCGTAGTAAAGCCAGTTGCGGTTGTTGTAGGCACTTTCTGCCGTTAGACGCGCACCTTCAAGGGTGGGGCCTTGCAAAATCCAGCCGTATGGGTCTGCCAGGTTAGGTACTTTGAAGCGATAGTTTTCAGAGTGCGGTACCATTAAATACATATTACCGGCGCCATCCCTGTAAGGATGGGGGCACCCGTCAAGCCACAGACCATAGGAGGTGGAGCCATCACTGAGATAGCGGTGTTCTTGGTTGGTAGTGAAGTCCATCAGGGTTGTAAGCGCGCCAACGCTAATGCCAGTGATCGTACCGCCTGCGCCAGCCTCTGTTACTGTGACAGTTGCGGCGGTAGCAACAACAGGCCCACTGGTTGACCCGGTGCGGAGTTGAATAATGATTGTTTCTCCGCTTTCGGTCAAGCCATCACTGCTGAGTGATCGGGTGAACGAACCTGAGTCATTAGAGATTACCACAGAGCCTGAGTTCTGGCCGTCAACAAAGTCCGCAGCTGAGGTGGAACCGCTATTTGTCCAATACAAGGTAGCGGACCCTACACTCGTGGTTGTAACCGTGTAGACTACACCGGAACCTTCTGGCACGGAAGTCGTAGACGGTGCTATTGCGTAGGATACTGCTGGTGTAACCGGTGGGGCATACACGTTGTTGAACAGAATATCGCCGGCGTCAGAGTACCCCTGCGCCGTAAGATGCCATACGTCCAGCCAACGGTTGGCTGGTAGGCTTTGGGCAGTTGCACAAAAGTAGCGGTTACTATAACCGTTTACCAGGTTAGCCAGGCGCACATTGAACGGGTCGCAGTAAGGGAACCCGTTATTACCTGTAGAGTTGATACCACAGATAATGACCTTCGTGTTCGCACCCCACCACGGCTTACCACTAAGGTAGGACATGACAAAGTTGAAGTCAATCTCATATCTGTTGTTGAGCTCAGAGTCTGACTCGCCTTGCCACCACAGAACAATGTCTACCGTAGACTTACCTGCCGCAGCCAACGCAGCAGGCACGTTCTGCTCAATCATGTTAAGAAAACGTGGCTGACGCTCGACCTGCACAGCTGAACCTGCTGTAAGCGTACCGGTAGATGCCACGCAGGTAAAGTTGATCGTTGTAGAAACTACACCGCCACCTGCGACTTCGTCAGACCAGGAATTGATCTGATACTTGAACACCGCGCTACCTTGTTTGACCCAGATGTAGTCACCAGGTTGAAGGTTCGACCCGGTGCGTCGGTGACCGGCACCGAATACATCCTTGTTGGACAACCACATACTCGTAGCTACGGCAGGATTCGGGTTGTTGAGGTAAACCTTGCCGTTGCCAGTGCTAGCGTAGTCAAGCGTGTATTGAGAGCCTCCAACCCAGCACTCCAGGTCCATGCCCCCTTTAGCACACCGAATAAGATAAACGTCCTTGCTTGCGTCAGCCTGGGCGATGTTGTGCGCATACTTGAATGCCACACCCATGGAGTCAGATGGAAGGGCGGTGTAGGCGTTGCCTACCGAGGTATCGACCTGGATGTCGTTGTTCCAGTGCCTGGCGCGAGCATTTGGCGACCAGTTCATCGCAAAACTAAATTGCATGTTTGACTGACCGGTACCTAGGATTACGAATGGTGTGCCCATGAGTGTTCTCAGAGTTATAGAAAAGAGTGATGAGGGCGTCAGCCCTTCACGGTTACGGTTGTACCCAGATAGCACCAGGACCGACAGCGCCAGGGTCTGACGCCTGGATGTAAACAGTAGCAAGCAGTTTCTCGTATGAACTACCCACTACGTTGTTACTTTGTGTGCAGGTAGAGAAGTCGTTGAGTATCCCGTAGTGGTCAGTACTCAACTCTGCACGCCAGCTGTCAGTCAACGAGGTGCTGACGTTTTGTGACACGAAGCGGTTCATAACAACCTTAGCTGTCTTAGCGCCGCGGATGTAGAGAATCGTCTGCGCACTATGCGTAACGCCAACGGCATGGCTGAATACACAGTCCATGAACGACACGTAGTCTGCGGATGTGGGGTACGTACCGTTAACGTAACCGTCCACATAGGCTATCGGTGCAGTCGAACCGACAACTGCATTCGAGAACTCGCAGTTGTGTGCCGTAACACCGATCGGAGTATCGCCCGTTGTGTAACCGCCAGCGACACCAGACAGCGCACGGCCGGAAGAGGTCGGGGCTTGATAACCAGTGACACCGCTGAGGGCCGACACTGGTGCGTTTGACGCACCGAAGAATGACCCCTCCATCTTGGTGCGCTGGCATCCGCTGAGGGCAAGCGGAATCGCGCACTGGTCGCCAACACAGGTGTCGAACGACATACCGAGCACCATGTCTGCCTGAACACCGTAGACGCAGCCGAACCATACGCATTGACTAAACGTGATGTGCTGCCCACCCTTGCGGTCAATCAGGCCGCTAGAGCCATGGTCAGACGCGTAGGTAAGGTACGTGCCTGTCGCAGCTTGGTTGTACCAACCAGACGCGTGCACATGGCCCTTCGCACAGCCTTCTAGTGTCATGCCACGCGCTGTGGTGTAGAAGTCACAGTAGGCTAGGTCAAAGCCAACAGCATGACGGCATTGGAGACCACCGTACCCCCTGAACTCACACCCTCGCAGGGAGAACGTGCGAATCATGCTCGGCTGCTCATTCGTAAAAATGCGCAGACCGTAGTTCAGGCCGACTGACACGAAGACGATACCATCGGCGTAGAAGAATGGAGCCGTCGAGTCTACAGGGCTGGTAGTAGGTGCCACCACAGGGAAGTTTGTATGTTGGTACAGGATGTTCCCTTTGAGGACAACATTCTTGCCCGGTGCCCACCAGATAACGCGCCCAGACTGAGTAGGGAGCGTAGGTAGGTTGTACGAACCAGGTGGGAAGTAGACTGAGCCGTTAATGGACTTGGCGTAAGTCGTTGCCGAGTTCACCGCATCTGAGTCATCAGCCACCCCATTACCCACAGCACCAAAGTCCTTCACGGACACAAAGTCCCCGAACTTAGAAGCAACGGTGCGACTCACAGAACCAGTAGCTGACAGTTGGTATGCAAGCTTCGTGGACTGTATCATCGCATTCGCTGCGACCTTGATGTCGGTTACGTATCCGTCTGGTACTGTACCAGACGTAGCAGTTGCAGTAAGAGTACCCCCTGAGTAGCTAAGGCCTGCACCAACAGTGACGTTAGAGAACCCACCTACGCCGTTGTTGGCTAGCAGCTGAGCCGCAGCGCCGTTAGGTGGTACCGCGTAGTCAACTCCAGGGGACGCAGCAGTCATAGCCGACGTGCCGTTACCTTTCACCAGGCCTGAGATGGTACCGACACCGGTACCACCATTGGTTACTGACAAGATACCTGCCAGTGTAATCGTACCGGTTGTGGTGATAGGTCCACCTGAGAAGACGAGGCCCGTTGTGCCACCGGACATCTGGACTGACGTCACGGTGCCTGAACCACCGCCACCGGATGACGACAGCACGCCCCCAATAAGGCTAAGGCCAGAGCCCAGACTTACGTTGGAGAACCCGCCTGCGCCGTTGTTGGCTAGCAGTTGCGACGTCGTGCCATTCGGAGGAGCAGCGTAGTCAGTACCGGCTACAGCCGCCGAGAAGGCAGCAGAACCATTACCCTTAACGATACCAATCAGCGTTGCGACACCGGTGCCTCCATTGGCAACTGCAAGGCGGCCAGACAGGGTAATCGTGCCAGTTGTGGTGATCGGACCACCTGAGAAATTCAGACCTGAAGTGCCCCCTGAAATCTGCACTGAGGTTACTGTGCCTCCGCTAGATGTTGAGGACAGTGTGCCGCCAGAGTAAGCTAAACCTGTGCCAACTACCACGTTGGTGAACCCACCGCTACCATTGTTGGCCAGTAGTTGGGCCGCTGTACCAGTAGGAGCCGCCGCATAGTCAGTGCCAACGACGGCTGTAACGACTCCAGCAGTGCCGTTGCCCTTCAACATACCTGAAAGCGTGGTGCGACCCGTACCGCCGTTAGCAACAGCAAGGGTACCACTCATCGTCAGCGTACCGGACGTTGTGATAGGCCCACCGGAGAAGGTCAGCCCAGTAGTACCCCCAGATACGTCCACAAGGGTAACCGAGCCACCACCTCCACCAGTGCCACCTCCTGTCGCCGTCAGCACACCACCTGAATAGGCGAGCCCTGCCCCAACTACCACGTTGGTGAATCCGCCTGTGCCATTGTTGGCCAGCAACTGTGACGCCGTACCTGTCGGAGGCACAGCGTAGTCAGTGCCTGCCGTGGCGGTAGAAAACGCTGAGGTGCCGTTACCTTTGATAATGCCAGTAATCGTAGACCGACCAGTACCACCTTGGCCAACCGACAAAGCAGTCGTCAGCCCAGTCAGTGACGTGATGTCCGTGTTTGCACCGGAAGCCGCAGCACCCAGCGAAGCTCTGGTTAATACCACGACGCCAGTCATACCATTGACTGACTGCACAGGTGCGCTAGAGTCTTGCACGCGCTCCCAGATGGTGCCGTTGAAGATTACCTGGTCCCCTACTGACCAAGTTGACGTACCATCAAGTGTGGTTGACCCTGCCACCGACACCTTGTAGAAGAACCCCTTAGTGCCAACCCCGGAGACAAGGTTAGGCGTGTTGGTCGTCGCATTCCACGTACCAAGGTAAACCAGTCCGCCAGTAGATGCAGCTGGGAGTTGCGACAAAGGAATTTTGCCCGTGCTGTCCAGCGAAGCCACACCGTTAGCAACGCCTACGGCTGCTCCGTCAACATAATCAACGCCAGCGACAGCTGCGCTGAATCCCAGGCTTCCGTTTGACTTAACAAGCCCGCTGATAGTCGGTACGGAAAGGGCGCCAGTAACCAAGGTGGTAAAGGCGCCTGTTGAGGGGTCAGAGCTCCCAATTGCAGTGCCGTCAATTGTGCCGGAGTTAATGTCAGCCGTACCTGACGCCCCGATGCCATTGGCGTCTGCGATGACCCTCACAAAGCCTGCTGCATCTTTGAAGAACAGCTTGCCATCAGCCGCGTTGAGTGCAAGTTCAACGCCGCTGTCATTCGTTACCAGTTTGGACGCAGATGGAATAGCTCCCGGGGTTGTTGACCCGTAGAGAAGCATGGTTTGAAATCCGGTTTGAGGCATCGAGTATCTTTCTGTCAGATTAGGTTTGCCATAAAATTAGACAGTCGGCCAAACCATAGGAGGGAAGTTGGACAGGAATTCGTCAGCGTTTGCAGGCATAGGCTTCGTACCGGCAATTACCTCTGCCATCAGCTGGTAGGCCAGAGCGTTGCACGAATCCATCCACGAGGCAAACGCGATACCTTCCTCCTGAAACGGTCCTGGGTAACCTGCGCGCAGTGCGCAAGTTATGTGAGAGTCATACCGTTTATCGTTGGCAGTACGCATAAACAGGTCGGTGAGTATCCGGTCAAACCGCTGAACGTAGAGCTGAGTCTTTCGCTCAGGAGTCATAGACTTTTCGACCACCGTATAGGTGAGCTTGTATTTGCCTTCTTCCAAGACGATGTCACCTGGAACTGCTTCTTCAAAGTCAGGGTCATGGTCTGGAATCTCCATTGTTGGTATGTAGAATCCGGCTGCCTGAAGTTCCTCTGCACTGCCTAGATCCCCGAAGGAAGTATTGGGGTACGCGCGGCGAATGTCGTCGGTGGTCTTATAGGTGTTGTTGGTGGTAGGTTCGTAGAACATAGTGACCTTAAAAGTTTTCTCCAAAAAACAGGACGTTAACAGTCTGCACTGGCGTACCCCAGTAGACCCGCATCGTTATGTTGTCTATATAGATAGAGTTGTAGGCAACACCAGACGCATCCCCGAATCTAAAGACTAGTGACTCGAGCTCTGACCTGGATGATATACCGAGGGAGTTGGTAGGACTGCCGACCGTATAGACTGCCCCTGTGCTTGTAATACCAATGCTACCGAAGTCCAGTCCTGACGTAAGAGACATGACCGTGGCGGCAGAATATGAACATTGGGCTTCTACTGTTATGACAACACCGAGTATGGTCTCCCCAAGAGGCACAACGGTGGTAGCATTGCTGGAGAAATTAAAGGACACTCCTCCGTATGCGCCTGGTATGATCCGAGTTGAGTATAGGTCATCCGAGGCAAACGCCTGATATGGGTTAGTCCAGTAGGGGTCAGAGCTGGTAAGAGCAAGCAATGAATCGCCAGCCATTATGCATTCACCTTAGAAGCAGCTAGCCACACAGCATTTCCGTTCCAGTAGATGGATACCATCGTGTACGAATTTGCTACGGTGTTAATTGCTGGGGCTGTAGCGGAACCTACGTACTGGACTGACCCTGCCCATGTAACGGTGCGACCCCCAGTTGCGTCTTGGACAAGAAGAAGTTGGTAGTTACCTACTCCAGGGAAGACTGTAGAAATCGTACAGTTGCCAGTCAGTACCAACGATTGTTTTTGACCGGCACTGAAGTTGATAGTTGTTGCTGTACCCGAATTTCCTGCAGCCAGCTGGCCAGAAAAGTAAACCGAAGTACCCACTAGAACAGGACCACCCAGAGGATTCAGTGCAAGTGGGAACATTGAAGAATGGTCTGACACGAGCCGAGTTTGCATGAAACAGGCGCCTGAGCTGTAGGTGCCCATGTCAAGGGCTACGCCGGCAGACTGAAACCGGCTGTTAACACCTGTAACGTCAGTACCCGTAGCAACTGGTGTTCCTTGAAGGCCACTGTACGTCTTAAGAATCACGCCTGTCAAAGGCGCGCTACCTACGCCTAGTTGCCCAGTAAGGCTTAACGAGGCACCAGAAACCGTACCTGTGAACGTCGGAGATGAGGACAACACGACAGACCCGGTACCCGTCGAAGTCGTGACTCCTGTACCTCCGTTGGCTACTGCCAACGTACCTGCAAGGGTGATAGTGCCACTGGAAGTTACTGGCCCACCTGAGAAGGACAGGCCTGTGGTACCACCTGAGACATCAACCGACGTAACTGTATCTGGAGGGGGAGACGTCCAGATAGGGGCAGCACCAGCCCCTGCTGAGGTCAGCATCTGCCCAGCAGTGCCAGCCGACGCTGACCCTATCATCAGACCGTCAAAGTCTGGCAGGGTCAGCGAGCGCACAGAGTTGGTGTTAGGTGCAACCAGCGCCACCGAGCCAGCACCCGATGCGCCACCTTGTAATTTGACTGAAGACATTTTATTCCTTTGTTAAAATCAGTTAGCTTACACCACAGTCCAAACTGAACCTGACGGAACGGTCACAACCACCCCAGGATTGACAGCAACAGGTCCAGCAGTCATTGCGTTCTTACCAGCCGTAATCGTGTAGTCGGTTGTGACTGTGTTCGAGTTCTCGTAGAACACATCGTCGCTGCCTCCGCCTACAGCACCACCAGACCCACCAATCAACCCCCATGTCGTACCGTTGTAGCCCTCAAACTTCGCCAGTGTCGTGTTAAAGCGGAAGTAGCCTGCCTGCGGTGTGCCGTCGCGCTGTGCCGTTGTACCAGTCGCCACAACGGAAGAACCTGAGGAGCTGGTGGCCGGAGTAACGTCCGAATCCGTTATCGAGGTATTCAACTGCGCTAGCGTCATCGTCACCGTGTTGGCACCGAACGAGAACGTCTTGTTAGTCAACGTAGCAGCTGCACTATTCTTGGTAGCGTCACTGGTGTTATCAACATTTGACAGACCTACGGACGCACCATTCAGTGTAGCCCATGCAGCGTCAAAGTTAGTACCGCTGTTTTTCGTCAGCACCTGACCAGCAGTGCCCCCTGTAGGCATACCGATTGGGTTAGCCCAAGTTGGCGTTGCCCCGGCCCCTGCTGAGGTCAACACCTGTCCAGCGGTACCAGCTGAGGTGTTGAGTATCAAGGGAGATGTGGTGCCAACCAACGTCACAGATCCAGTGATCTGCGTGTCAGCCATGCTGATGATACCCGCCAGCGTCGGCGACTCAGACAACACAACCGCGCCAGCACCAGTTGAAGTGTTGGTACCTGTACCGCCGTTAGCAACAGCAAGGGTACCACTCATCGTCAGCGTACCGGACGTTGTGATAGGCCCACCGGAGAAGGTCAGCCCAGTGGTACCCCCGGACATTTCTACAGAGGTCACCGTGCCAGTTGTAGGGGTCGTCCAGGTAGGAGTAGCGTCAGCACCGGCTGAAGTCAACACCTGCCCTGCAGCCCCCGATACGCCATCAAGCAGCACAGGTGACATGGTACCTGAAAGCGTTAACGAGCCGACTACAGTAAGGTTGGCGGTCGAAACCGTACCTGTGAACGTAGGCGACGCAGACAGAACCGCTGACCCGGTACCTGTCGAAGTCGTAACTCCTGTACCACCATTAGCGACAGGCAGAGTCCCAGACACATGCGTGGTCAATCCGACCTTGCCATATGCCGGGGCAACGCCAACCCCGCCAGATATCAACACGTTACCTGTTGCTACGTCAGCCAGCTTGGACAGGGTGGTCGCACCAGACGCGTAAAGCAGATCACCGATAGCGTAGCTCGTGACACCAGTACCGCCGTTGGCTGCGCTCAGGGTACCTGCCAGCGTGATCGTACCACTGGTGGTAATAGGTCCACCAGAGAACGACAGCCCTGTTGTACCACCGGATACGTCAACGGAAGTAACCGAACCAGTGCCAGACACCGTTGTCCAGGTAGGGGTAGCGCCAGGACCTGCGGAGGTCAGCATCTGCCCTGCAGTACCTGGGGTGCCGTTGAGCATGACTGGACTGGTCAGACCTTGTAGGCTTAGCGTACCCGTTGTTGACAGATTAGCTGTAGCTACCGTACCAGTGAACGTCGGCGAGTCAGACAGAACCACAGAGCCAGTGCCTGTAGAAGTCGTAACCCCGGTACCTCCGTTGGCTACTGCCAAAGTGCCTGCCAATGTAATCGTGCCTGTTGTGGTTACAGGGCCACCGGACGTAGTAAGACCTGTGGTGCCCCCAGACACCTCAACAGAAGTTACGGTACCTGTGTCTGTCACCGTTGTCCAAGTTGGCGTTGCCCCTGCACCGGCTGAGGTCAGAACCTGACCAGCCGTACCCACCGACGAGTTAAGCACTAGTGGGGAAGCTACCCCTGCCAATGTAAACGTACCAGTGGTGGTGATGTTGGCGGTCGAAACCGTACCTGTAAACGTAGGAGATGCCGACAATACAACATTACCTGTACCTGTCGAAGTCGTAACTCCTGTACCACCATTGGCAACCGGCAACGTGCCCGTAACGTGGGTGGTAAGATCTACCTTGCCATACGAAGGAGCAACACCAACCCCGCCAGATATCAACACGTTACCTGTTGCTACGTCAGCCAGCTTGGCGAGAGTTGACGTTGTAGCCGCGTACAGCAAGTCGCCTACGTTGTAGCTACTGAAACCAGTACCACCATTGGACGCGACTAGCGTGCCTGCGAGAGTGATAGTACCTGCGCCAGTGATAGGCCCACCTGTGGTAGTAAGCCCCGTTGTGCCACCAGACACCTCAACAGAGGTTACCGAACCAGTCCCCGTAACAGTCTCCCACGTAGGAGTAGCCCCTGCACCAGCTGAGGTCAGAACCTGACCAGCGGTACCTTGCGAACCATTAAGGGACATTGGGGCAGCAGCACCTAACGCAAGTTGACCGTTTACCGTCAGAGCAGAGGCTGTTACCGTACCCGTGAACGTCGGAGATGCCGACAACACAACATTACCTGTACCAGTAGACGTAGTCGTTCCTGTACCGCCGCTGGCTACTGCCAAGGTTCCTGAAAGCGTGATAGTACCACTGGAAGTTACTGGCCCACCAGAGAACGTCAGACCTGTCGTGCCTCCTGAGACATCAACCGACGTAACTGTACCAGCAGAGAATGAAGTCCAGGTTGGGGTTGCACCAGGGCCAGCTGACGTAAGGAACTGACCGACAGTCCCGGGAACACCACCAAGCTCAAGCGGAGCAGTAGCCCCAGACAGATTTACTGAGCCTGCAACAGTGAGCGAAGTCAGCGTGCCTACGCTAGTAATCGACGGCTGGCTTGCGTTGGTAACAGAGGCAGCGGTTCCTGTGGTATTCTGATTCAGTGTAGGCACGTCTGCCGCTTGAATCTGAGCCATAGTGACGTTAGTGCCGTCACCGCGCAGAAAGTAGCCAGCAGTTGCAGCACCAGCCAAGCTATTCAGCGCGGCTTGCTGGGTTGCTGCACCCGTACCGCCACTGGTGATTGGCAGCACACCAGTAACACCGGTACTCAACGGGAGGTTTATCGCGTTGGCAAGATCAACCGCCGAAGGCGTACCCAGATTGGGCGTCACAAGGACCGGAGAGTCTGACAGTACGACCGAACCGGTTCCGGTGGAAGTCGTTACCCCAGTACCACCTTGAGCAACAGACAATGCCGTGGTCAGCCCAGTAAGAGCAGTGATGTCTGCATTCGATCCGGCTGCTGCTGCTCCAAGAAGGTTACGTGTGATAGTAACTGCCCCAGTCATGCCATTGACAGACAGAACCTGATCTTCGACCCCATCAACCTTACCCCAGGTAACGCCATCGTAGATGGCAAGGTCACCGATGTTCCAGTTGTTCAGCCCGTCGAGATCTGTAGTGCCAGCTACTGACACCTTGTAGTAGTGACCTTTGGTACCAGTGCTAGGCACCAACGTCGGCGTGTTAGTCGCTGCGTTCCACGTGCCTTGGTAGTTCAATCCGCCAAGCAGGCTGTCAGGGATCTGCGATGCGGTGAGCTTGCCAGTAGCACCCAAGGTAGCAACTCCATCAGCCACACCAAGCACTGACGGATCTACGTAGTCCACACCAGCAACGGCTGCGGTCATGGCAGAAGCGCCGTTACCCTTGACCAGACCTGTCAGGGTTGCAACGCCAGTACCGCCACTGCCAACTGGCAGAATTCCTGCAACCCCTGAGGTAAGGTCAAGCCCTGTTGCGTTTGCAAGATTGATTGTGGAGGGCGTGCCTAGGTTAGGGGTCACCAGCGTAGGTGAGTTAGCCAGTACCATATTACCAGTACCAGTAACACCCCCGGTGGTGATGCCACCTACGGAGAGACTTTGAGTGACGATCGACGACGCGTTGACCGACACGGCGATGGTATCGCCAATTGACGTGCCGTTGATAGTACCACCCTGGATCACAGGAGCACTCAGGATAGGTGACGTGGCCAGCACAACCTCACCGGAGCCTGTTGACGCAGTTGTACCCGTGCCGCCGTAGATCACAGGCAGCGTGCCGCCCGCCAGGGCGTTACCAGCCGCATGGAGTGCACCAGTAGGCAGCGCGGTAAGGCCAGTACCACCGCGTTCGGGGGCTACCACACCGGCAGAGTTAAGCGGTGCAACGCCGTCAGGCACACCGACATTGGTGCTAGTTACTATTGCGACGGTTACCATTAGAAACTTCCTCCTTGGAACAGCTCATTGGTGCTTGACAGGATCCGCACATTTTCGGACAGGGTGATCGTGCGTGCCAGAGGGACATCAAGACCAATCACGTAGTTATTGTTACCATCCTGCGAGACAGTTTCAATCCGGCGGCACAGCCCGAAGTCAGAACCTGAGATCACCTGCACAAGCATGTTAGGTGTGAGGTAGAAGTTCGTTGCTGGTGCAACTACCAGTGTGTTGAGATCACCGGCAACTACCGTAGCTGTACCTTGCGAACGATAACCGTCAAAGTGCCATTCCCCAATGCGGTCAGTGTAAGCAAGGAAAGGCTTAGGTATGCCTTGTACGACAAAGAAATTGGTGAGTGCCTCGCGCGAATACGGCAGTTCAGCAACAGAGGCCAACACCGATGCCTTATAGGTGTTGGCCTGCGTCGTGTTAGCGTACATCTCGTAGTTGGCGCTAACGATAGGTACGTAGATTTCAGTGAGGAATGCACCGCCTGTGTTTGCGTTGACATCCAGAGGTAGCTTGGTCACCAAGGAGTCGAACACGCAAACTGCGAACAGGGTTGCGTTGTAGTAAAGACCAATCTCACCGAACTGGAATGGCCCTGAGGTGTTGCCGAGTTGAACTGGGTACTTGAGCGTGTTCTGGTTCTCGATTGACGGCAGTCCGGGGAGGCCGGTGTAAACCGTAGTGCCATGCAAGGCCGTCTGGGCTGGATCAGGAGTGTAGTTGACACCTGATCCAAGAACAAAGCTGGTCATAACCAGCGGGGCGGTTGCCGCAGCTTGTAGTGCTGCACCGGCGTTTGTGATTTGAACAGTCATTTAAGCCACCAAGAAGTTGCCAATAGGGGTACCGAACAAGTCGGTGAGCTGTATGATGCTGTTTGCCCCAGCACCGACGGTGTTAGTAACCGTCCACACCATGCTGCCAGCGGTTAGGGCAGTAGCACCAGGTACCAGGAAGCCGTTACGATATACAGACGACGTGCCGGGCACCGTTATGTCTGCTGTGACGCCGATAACAATCTGGAAGGTCGCACCTTTGGAGATCAAGGTACACAGGTCTTGGTAGTTGAGAGCCAGTTGCCAATAGCCTGAAAGACGAACGTACAGGCCAGGCTTGAACTCACCTGAGTCTGCTTTTAGGATTGCGACGTTTGTGTCCCTGCTGACCAGCTCTTCAAACTCAAGGACCCACGATACAAGAGCTTCTGTGCAAACTGTGTCATAGCAGAACTGAACGGGAGTAAAGAACTTTTCCATTAGTTGAGCACCTTGAGTTTGTAGAGCGTCTGCAGGTACACCCCGCAAATCTCGTCTACGATGTTTTGCAAAGGTCGGTCATTACCGACAGCCTGGTCGCGTACTGCTTCGATCATCTTGAGGTGCTCCGTCAGGGTAGCAACACAATTCTTATCGAAAGCAGCTTCGATGTAGGGGAACTCTACCACCCCATGCCGACCTTGATAGCACTCTACCAACTTGTCGATAAGATCGGTAAGAGTATCGTAGAAGTCATTCAGCGCCTTGTGTTGGGCGTAGCTCCCTGTAGCAAGGTGAGCGCGGTGACCGTAGTCCCTGCTCGCAAACAGACGGGCAATCAATTCAGCAAACATTGGGTTCCTTCGCTAGGTTATCTGGTAGTTAACCATAAAATTGTGAGACTGTTGATACCAAAATTTGAGCTGGCATACCTAGTGAAACTGTAAATACACAGGTTAGGAGCATATATGAGAATTCGTCCAACACGTTCGGGCAGGAGCGAGTTTCTCGCAGTCTATAACAAGGCGTTCACAGAAGTTGTACGCTACCAAAAAGGGGACAAACGTCGCCTCTACAACCTACGTTGTTCTCAGCTACCTTATTGCCCGAGGACTGTGCTGATAAACTACGGGCTGCGCGGGCTGCATCAACCTGTGGATTTGTCTATGGCCTACTACACGTCGGTAGGTACCACAGTTCACACGGTCATGCAGTCTTACCTGCCTATGACCGGTCAATTCCTGGCTGACTACGAGTGCAAGGAGTGCGGCAAGAAGTACCCATTGAGCCACGTACACGAGTGCTGTGACACACCAACGCACTACGAAGAGGTGACGATTGACATCGGCACCAAGGATGGCAAGAACGGCATTCAGGGGCATATCGACGGCATCTTCAAGGACAGCAAAGGCCGCTATTGGATCATTGACTTCAAGACGACGACCTTGTTCGGGGCGCCTAAGAAAGAGCGCGACCCAGGAGAAGGCTACAAGCGACAAATTCGAGCCTACGCTGTGCTGTTGAAAAAGCAATATGGGATTCGCGTTGCAGGGGTCATGCTCGTGTTCATTCCTAGAGACAACCCACGCAAACCATACATCTGGGAGGAGGTGCTATCAGACCGAGACTTTGAGAACGGCAAAGCCGAATTGCTGGCAGACAAGAGGCTCCACAAGAAGACGATGGTCGCCGAAACGCTGGAGGAAGTCATGGAGGTGATGAAGACGAACTGCGGTTCAGCCTACTGTGACTACTGCAAGGTCAGGAAGCCTGAGCTAGTCAAGCTGGTGAAAAAGATTCTGCCTAAGCTACCAATCATCCGGGAGTAGGAATGACACAAGATGACGAAACGCAGCGCAGGTTAATCGAACAGATAATCAACAGGCTGGTAGCTGGTAACTACATGCTACGCAAGGCAGCAGGTAGATATCCAGAGGTGCCACCAGACATTTTCAATAAGGGGTTGCAAAGCGTTACGCAGATCGTACCTCCTAGGTAAGATGAATGCCGAAAACCAGCTGTTGAAAGCCTAAGTGCCTGAGGCAACTCCGGCTCAGTCGGACACGCCGGATGAGAGAAAACAACCGCTGACGAGGCGGCTGCTAGAAACCAGTGCGAAAATATTTGGAGATTCAAGATGCGACCAAAAGAAATAACGGTTACGGTTAAGCGGACGATTCAAACTGAAAGCTATGAATCGTCCTCGGTTGAGATCACTGAAACTTTCGAGCTTGACGAAGACGACGACCCTGCAGAGTGCAGGCATAATGCCTACGCAAGCGTCACCAAGACTGTGAAGAAGGCTATAGACAACGAGTTCCGAAAATACATGAGGTCAGCAGCTGAGCGCAAACGTGAGAAGAAAGAAGCAGGTATCTAGCTATGACGAATGAAAAGTTACCGGCCATGAACATTGCCCAGCGCATCCTGCACGTTGGTGGACGGAACAACGCTGCCGGGTATGTCGAGTTTGGCAGCATTCAGGCGGTGGAGGCGTTGGTCAAGCAGGTGCTGCGCGATCTACCAGCACCCCAACCTTCGCCCGCAGCGCAGGGAGACGCGCAGGATGCGGCGAGGCTGGACTGGCTAGAAGCAGACGAGATGAATCGCGTGCTCCATTTGGGAAAATCTTGGTACACCCGTGCCGGCTACGGGAGCCCATATCGCAAGCGCGCAAGCCTGCGTGAAGCTATCGACACCGCACGCGCAGCACAGAAGGGTAAGTGATGTCATACACATTGACGCTGTGCCTTGGAATGTTTTTGGGCATCTGTGGGCAGACGCGGACATACGACTACCCAACCCGTGCGGAATGCGAAGCTGCTAAGGCAAGTATCCCTCAGAAATCCATTGGTGGCGGCTACGCAATTTGCGCACCGAAGACCCCTCCACGGGAGGGCAAGAGCAATGGCTGACACCTACCACCTAGCGCCGACAGATGCCGGGATTGAGCTGGTGCAATGGTTGGTTGACCTAGCCGAGCGACGCAAGCGGCATAACGCAGAAATCAGCAGAGAGCGTAGCGACTCCTATGGATTGCCCTGTTAGGACGCATTTTCAACGAAGCAAAGGACACAACCATGACTGACAAAAACAACGACCTACACTCCAAGTATCGCCCGCGTACTCTCGATGAAGTCATCGGGCATGAAGCAGCAGTAACGCGGCTGCGTGGGCAAATCAAGTCGGGCAAGCTGCGGTCTGCTTATCTGTTCAC
>JACCDG010202098.1_pt1 | contig 47981 bp, 54 predicted proteins | sample 7442471 | NCBI WGS metagenome assembly JACCDG01 (sample SAMN15323444, study PRJNA562643) | freshwater metagenome | isolation source: river surface water | place: USA:Blue River Watershed | collected 2017-08-17
ACGGTGGTGCAGGTGCATCAGGTTCACCCACATCAGGTTCCAGTTATGGCACTGGTGGTGGCGGTGGTGGTAATGGAGGAGGAACAGCCGGTGAAAGAAGTCCAGGTTCCAGTACTGTTGTTAATACAGGTACCACAGGGGTGAACGGAGGAAATAATGCGTTAGGCGTTGGCGCTGGCGTTGGTGTTAGTACAGGAGTTTCAACACCAATACCAAGTTTTTCGGGAGGCGGCGGTGCAGGTGCGTGTGCTCCAGGGCCTGGTGGTAATGGTTCAAATGGTAATGATATATTAAATAGTCTCGGCGGCGGTGGCGGCGGAGGCGGAAATGGATCCAGGGTTGTTCAAGCAGTTGGTGCAACCGGAACTCCAGGGTTATTTGGTGGCGGTGGTTCCGGTGGAGCCACAGGCGGTGACTCCACTTCAGGTGGCCATTTTAGCACTGCTGGTTCGGCTGGCGCGCAAGGCGGCATTATTGTTGTATATAAACCCAACATAGCACCAAAAGGTAACTTCTTTAATCTATTATAATAAATAAGGTTTTAAAGTAATGAGGTTTTAAATGGCACACTTTGCAAAATTGAATGAAAACAATGTTGTCACTCAAGTAATTGTAGTAAGTAATAATGAATTACTAGATGAAAATGGAATTGAAAAAGAAAACAAGGGAATTTCTTTTTGTCAAACTCTATTAGGTGGCAATTGGATACAAACAAGTTACAATGCAAGCTTTAGAAAAAATTATGCAGGTATAGGATACACGTATGATTCTTCATTAGATGCATTCATTCCACCTAAACCATTTGAGAGTTGGTTGCTCGATACAGATAAATGTCAATGGCAACCACCAATTCAATATCCAAATGATGGAAAATATTATATGTGGGATGAATCGATAATTAATTGGGTGGAAAATATTACATCAGAATAATTATATGACTGTACAAATTGGTTCTGGAGTTAAACTTGGTCCAGGGGTAAAAGTTTCAATTCAAAAATTCATCGTTGATTATTTGATAGTCGCCGGTGGAGGTGGTGGCGGTGGTCATTTTGGTGGCGGTGGCGGGGCAGGAGGTTTGTTAACGGGTAGTTTAGATTCACCCACAACTGGAACTTCATACACAATCACAATTGGTGGTGGCGGTACAGCAGGTCCAACATATCCAAGCACAACAAGAGGTGGTAACGGAGGTAATTCAATTTTTACTCCAGTTGCAACTACAGCTGTAGGTGGTGGCGGTGGTGGTACTAGACAATTCAGTGGATTTACTGGTGGTGACGGTGGTAGTGGTGGTGGCGGTGGTAATGAAGGTGGCAACACACCAGGTACTGGCACAGCAGGACAAGGAAATAATGGTGGTGCAGGTACATTAAATATTGGTGCAAGTTCAGCAGGTGGCGGTGGTGGTGGATATGGTTCAGCTGGTGGTGCGGCCGCCAGTTCAACAGGTGGTGCGGCAGGAAATGGTTTAGTTTCTACTATTTCTGGTTCATCTGTAACATATGCAAAAGGCGGAAGTGGTGCATCTCAAACTGTAAGAGGAACTTCTGGTGGCGGTGTAAATACTGGAGGTGGTGGCGCAGGTTCTCAAGCTAATGGTGGTGGTGATGCCGGCAGTTCGGGTATAGTTGTAATTAGATATTCCTCCTTCTTTCCTGCAGCAACAACAACTGGTTCTCCTACTATAACTGTTGCAAATGGATTCAGAGTATATACATTCACCGGTTCAGGTTCAATCACATTTTAAAACAGCGGTTGAATAAAAAAATAAATACTTCTTTTAAAGATATAAAAACATGCCACTAACTAGAATACAACCAGCTGGCCTTGACAGTACAAAAGACTTTACATTTAATAAACTCACAACAAATACTGTGATTGTTAATGGTGTAGATGTTAGTACAGGTGGTGGTCCAAAAATAACAAATGTTCAAGTAACCAATAGTTCTTACACAGTATTGGATGATACCGCTGTTGCGCTGACTGGTGGTTACATCAAAATAACAGGCACAGGATTTGTTACAGGATGCCAAGTTTTAATCAATAATACACCAGCAACCTCTGTTTCATTTGTAAGCGCTACAGAAGTAAGAGCACAAGTGCCTGCGACTTCAGCAGGAACATATGTTGTATACCTTGTTAATCCTGATGGCGGTGTTGCTATTAGAGTAAATGGTATAACATTCAGTGGAAATCCGACTTGGGTTACAGACACAACACTACCTAGCGGTATTGTAGATACTTCAATATCAATACAATTGAATTCTTCAGGTGACGCTCCAATAACTTATGCATTACAAGCAGGTAGTAGTTTACCAACAGGTTTAACATTAACAAGTGGTGGTTTATTGAGTGGTACGGTCACAGGCATTAGTGTATCCACCACATATAATTTTACTATTGAAGCTATTGATGCACAATCACAAGAAAGTCCTAGAGCATTTAGTATAGCCATAACAGCTGGCGATGCAAATTTTAATAACAATACTTTATTGTTAGCAGGCAGTAGAAATACGTTTATCAAAGATTCCAGCACCAACAACTTTAACTTAACAGTTAATGGTGACACTAAACCAAATAATTTTGGACCATATACGCCTGGATATTACAGCAATTATTTTGATGGTTCTGGTGATTATCTAACTACACCAAGTGCTGCTGCATTTAATCTTGCTGCTGATTTTACTATTGAAGCATGGATATATCCTACAGTATTATCTTTGGCAAAACAACTTCTTACTACTAGGGCTTCTAGTTCCACTTCGACAACAACTGCCTGGGCTTTGGGTCTAAACAATGCTGCACTAACTTGGTATACTAACTCGTACAATATCAGCGGAGGTACAGTAGTTCTCAATGCTTGGAATCATGTAGCAGCAGTTAGATCGGGATCAACATTAACTTTATATTTAAATGGAACTAGCATCGGTACAGCTACACTATCAAATAACTTTACAGATCAACAAGTTGCAATTGGTGCATGTATCAATGGAACTGAACCCTACACTGGCTATATTTCTAATGTGCGTATAGTCAAAGGCACCGCAGTATACACTTCAAACTTTACTCCACCCACCGCACCACTCACAGCCATTGCCAACACCAGCTTGTTGACATGCCAAAGCAATAGATTTATTGACAATTCAACAAACAACTTTACTATTACTCGCAATGGTGATACTACTATTAATGGATTTGACCCATTTGTGCCCAGCAGTAGTTATGCAACCTATGGTAGTGGATATTTTGATGGTACTGGGGATTATTTACAAACACCATCAAGTTCTGCTTTTTTAGTTACTGGTAGTAATATGACTATCGAGTGTTGGTTTTATGCCACATCGTTGCCAGCAGCACTAAAGGCGTTGGTAACCAGTTTCAACGTAAGCAACGGCGGTAGTTTCTGGATGGGTATAGATGCATCCAATAAAATGAATGTAAGAACAGGTAATGATGCTAGTGTGGTGTCGGGCACGACTACGATCTTACCAAATATATGGTATCACATGGCAGTAGTAAAAGACGGTTCTAGCAGTATGAAAGGATACTTAAATGGAGTTCTTGAAGTTTCTAGTGCATCCTTCAATTGGACTGGACAAACACAGGCCTGTTGGATAGCTAGTTACAATGGAAGTGGATTATTTACGGGATATATTTCTGATGCCCGTGTAGTAAATGGCACCGCTGTCTACACTTCTGCATTCACACCACCTACCGCACCACTAACTGCAATCGCCAACACAAGTTTACTAACACTACAAACTAATCAACCAAACAACAATAACATGTTTGTTGATAACAGTACAAACAATTTCTTAGTTACAAAAAATGGTAATACAACACAGGGATCATTCAGTCCTTATCCTGGTACGTGGAGTGCATATTTTGATGGCACGGGGGATACACTCACATTACCAACAAATCAGGCACCTTTGCAACCCGGTAGTGGTAATTTTACTATAGAATTTTGGTATTATACTAGCTTAGTACCAAACACATTTTACACTCTTTTTTCGTATGGAACTACAGGTGATGTTCTTCGTTTATTTTTGAATGCAACAAATGCATTTGTTGTATATACAGGTACAAGTGTGTCAATTACAACAGCTAGCAATGTACATCAAATTAATAAATGGCAACATGTTGCATTGGTTAGAAGTGGTACCACACTGACTCTATATGTGAATGGTGTTAGTGTAGGAACAAGCACTAGCAATTCGACCAATTATGTTGGTAATCTCACCATTTGTTATGAAGCAGTAAATCAAGTTTATTATGGGTATATTAGCAATTTTAGGATAGTCAAAGGTACAGCAGTTTATACTGGTGCATTTACTACACCAACCGATCCATTAATTCCTATCGCTAATACGACATTGTTGATCTGTAACAGCAATAGATTTATTGATTCAAGTGGAAATTATACAATAACTGTTGCCGGAGATTCTAATATACAAAAATTTAGTCCGTTTAATTTACGAACTTTACCCACACCAACAAGTTACAGTGTATATTTTGATGGTACCGGAGACTACCTAACAATATCATCATCGGCTATTATTCCTTCAACACAAAGTACATTTACCATTGAAGGATGGTTGTATATGACTGCTAATCCAGTGGCCGGCAGCAACATTCAACCTGCTATGTTTGGTGACATGACGGCAACTTCGTTCAGCGTTTATTTAAGTATGGGTCCTGTCGGCTCAGGGCCCTATTACTTTGGTTTTTATTGGTATGATGGCGCCACTAAGTCAGTTCAAGGAAATACCACATTGTCTTTGTCTACTTGGTATCATTTGGCTGTTAGTGTTTCTAATAATACAATCAGATTATTTGTTAATGGTGTATTACAAACTCTTACAGGAACAACTACACTTACAAACCGTAGCGGTAGTATGGGTGTTTACTCAATTGGTCTTTTCAATAACGCTGGTATCACAGGATACATTTCAAATCTAAGAGCGATAAATGGAACAGCATTATACACCGATAACTTCACACCAAGCACTACACCACTTACGGCCGTAACCAACACTAGTTTATTAACTTGTCAAAATACTACAATCATTGACAATTCAACCAACAATTTTACCATTGCCGCCAATGGAAATAGTCAACCATTTAGACAAAATCCATTTACTCTTACCAACACATCCAGTATTGCATATACTGCTGCATTACTAGGTGGCAGTATGTACTTTGATGGTACTAATGATTTCTTGAGTATACCTCCTAATTCAAATCTTGCAATGGGTACAGGAGATTTTACTGTTGAATGGTGGTATTATCCACTAGACTCAGGAACCACCCGATATCTTCTTGACATTTATGATAATAATAGTTCAGGAAGATTTTTGATACAACAAAATACTGACATGAGTATTGGATTTTACGGTTCATCAGCCTCAACAAGAACTGTTTCGTCAGCAAATGCGTTAGTAAAAAATATTTGGAACCACATAGCAATTTGTAGAAGTTCTGGTACAACTAGAATATTTTCAAATGGAGTTCAGGTAAACACCAACTATTCTGATTCAGGAAATTACACATTTACATCAACATTTTTGTATTTTGGTACACAAAATGCCGGTGGTACACAAAATGCTTTTGGTTTTTGTTCTGATTTTAGAATAGTCAAAGGTCAAGCACTTTACATCAGTCCTTTTGTGCCGCCGGCGGCTCCTCTAACCGCAGTTAGTAATACAACATTGTTATTGGCGGGCACGGCCGGTGGCATCATTGACAGCACAATGATAAATGATTATGAGACTGTGGGTGATGTAAGGTTAGTTGACTCAGTAGTAAAATATGGAAACTCCAGCATCTATTTTGATGGTACTGGCGATTATTTAACTTCTAGATACATAGCAAATTTGGAACCAGGTTCAAGCAACTTAACTTGGGAAATGTGGATTAATACCACTAGTTCATTACAGTACGCAACATTATACAGTCGTCAGCCGGGAGCATTTACTTCAGGTATGTATTCATTATTAATAAATTCAGCTTCATCCACTGCCGGAGATGTTGCTCTGTGGGTCGCTGATTACAGTGCCGGCGGTCCTTTGTTGATAACCACAGGAGCTAACATTCGTGATGGTAACTGGCATCACATTGCTGTAGTAAGAAATGGCAGTTCTTGGGTATTGTACGTAGATGGCACATCAAGAGCCACAGGAACTTGGGGTGGTGCTATAGCCGCTTTATCCACGGCACCGCGCATTGGAGCAGATCAAAATTATGGTCGCGGTTTTACAGGATATATGGATGATATTCGCATCACAAATGGAAATGCACGTTATACCGCAAACTTCACACCACCAACCAATGCTCTAAGTAAATTTTAATAACACAACATTCACATCCAGTTCAAATAAATAGTCCATAAAGGACAAAAAATGACCACAATAACAACAAGATCAGCATTTAAAGAATATTGTTTAAGAAGATTGGGTTTTCCAGTTATCGAAATCAATGTTGATGACGATCAAGTGGAAGATCGTATCGATGATGCTTTGCAATATTGGCAAGACTATCATTTTGATGGTATGCAAAAGGTATATTATATTCATCCAATTACACAAACTGACATAAACAACAAATATTTGGATATGTCAAACATTACAGATTCTTCTAACAATGCGACCACGATTTTAGGTGTAACTAGAATATTTCCAATTCAAGATTCTCAATCATCAATCAATATGTTTGATCTAAGATATCAATTAAGATTAAATGAATTGTACGATTTCACCTCTGCGTCATACATCAATTATACTTTAACCATGCAACACTTACGTTCTTTGGAACTAATGTTTACTGGTGAAATACCAATTCGTTTTCAAAGACATATGCAAAGATTGTATATTGATTGGGCTTGGGGTTCTTCACAAGCACCAGTAGGAACAACTGCGGTATTAGAATGTTACACCACACTTAATCCAAATTTTTATGGACAAGTATGGAATGACCGTTGGCTAAAACAGTATGCAACAGCACTCATCAAAAGATCGTGGGCAAATAATCTAAAAAAATTCGCAGAGATACAACTTCCTGGTGGTGTAAAATTGAATGGTGATAAAATCTATATGGAAGCACAAGATGAAATAAAATCACTTGAAGAAGATATGGAAAAAAATTATGGCGGAGTTTTAGACTTCTATTTAAATTAATATGGCAACCTCGGTTTACTTTAACAATTACAACTCAATCTCTGAACAAAGGGTTGTTGAAGACTTGATTGTTGAATCGATCAAGATTATGGGTTTTGATGCGTACTACATTCCAATTGAAAACGAAGAAGACAGAGATATATTATACGGTGAAGATCCAATTAAAAGATTTGGCTCTGCATTTCCTGTTGAATTCTATTTGTCAAGTGCATTGGAATATGTTGGTGAAAAAGAATTCTTTTCTAAATTCGGTTTGGAAATTCGTAATGATGCAAACATTATTATTTCAAAACGTTCTTTCTCCCAAAGAGTACCACAAGATATTTTAGTCAGACCGAGAGAGGGTGATTTGGTTTATGTGCCGTTCTTAAACGGTACGGGTGAAATGTTTGAAATTAAATTTGTTGACCATACGAAAGATTTCTTTACATTAGGCAGAAAAATTCCATACTTCTACGAATTGCAACTTGAGAAATTCAAATATTCTCAGGAAATTATTGATACTGGTATCGATGAAATTGATGACATTGCTGCACAATCTGCGTATGCGATTGATTTAAATATTGGTAATGGTTCTGGAACATATACAATAAGAGAAATTGTTTTTCAGTCAAATGACAATACACAAAACAATTCTTTTGCAACAGCAATCGTTCAAGATTGGGATACATCAACTGATATACTAAAGATAACAAATATTAATGGTGAATTCAAAGACAATGTTGTAATAATTGGTGCATCAAGCAATGCAAGATATTATCTTTCAACATACAATGAACTGAAAGATTCTACACGAAACGAAACATACGATAATGATTTCTATGATAATGAGGCAAATAATATCATAGACTTTACAGAATCTAATCCATTTGGAAAAATCTAATGGCACTATACAATCGCGTTATACGTAAAATCGTTGTAGGATTTGGCAATCTGTTTGATAATATCAAACTGTATAGATTTGATCCAAATAATAATACAACAGAACACGTTATTGTTCCTATTGTTTATGCAACAAAGGAACGTTATGTCATGAGATTGCAGGATGATCCAAATCTGGATAAGAAAACTCAGTTGGCTTTACCAAGAATGTCTTTTGAGATGGCAGGTTTGCAATATGATTCAACAAGAAAACAAAACACAAACTTAAAAAATTTCAAAGAAACTGCTGACGGTATAATTCAACAGTATTTACCAGTACCATACAACTTTGATTTTAATTTATACATCTATGTTAGAAACATCGAAGATGGTACACAAATCATTGAACATATTTTACCATTTTTTACACCAGATTATACAATCAAATTGAATCTGGTTCCTGAAATGGGTATCGTTAAAGAGATTCCTGTTATATTAAACTCAACATCACATGATATAATCTACGAAGGTCCAAGAGAGAACCAAACAAGAATGGTGATATGGACTTTGAACTTTACTGTCAAGGGCTTTGTGTTTGGCAAATCATCTGATGTTAACGTAATTAAACATTCAATTGTTTCCATATTCAACAGATTTACATCAGAACAAACTGTTCAATTTACAATGGACACCAGTGAAGGTTATGGTGTATATCAAATTGGAGAAAGTGTATATCAAGGTGTGTCTGTTAATTCGCCATCAGCAACTGGAAAAGTTGTCAATTGGGCAAACGACAAATTATCATTGACAGATATTAACGGAGACTTTATTTCCACAATGCCTATATACGGATCTACAACCGGCGCAAACTATAAATTCTTGTCGTATGATCTAGTACCTAGAAAACTAGTACAGATCGATACATACGGAGATGTGACCGTAGACATAGATTACATTTCTGTTGATAATCTTGGTATATCAGGAGACAATACAGAAAAACCAATAACAACAGTAAATGAGAGTAAAATAAATGACTAAAGAAATCATCAACGTTGGTATTAGAGCTAATGATGGTAAAGGTGATACAGTTAGATCAGCTTTTACCAAAACAAATAATAATTTTTCGGAGTTATATACTACCGTTTCTAATAACGCAAATACCGGCAACACGCAATTCACACAATCATTGTCGTTAGCTCAAGGAGCATACAACAAAGCAAACACCATATCTTTAGGTAATATACGTTTTGCAAATAGCATGATGTTGGGCAATTCAACTATTGAAATTGCAATCGACCAAAGTGATAGTAAAAATTGGGCAGCATTATTTGGTGAGTTGACAACACAAAATAATGCCGCTTATGGTAGTAGTGTTGCATATGACAACCAAGGTTTCATATTGGCTGCAATGACAACCACAAATGAACAAAATGGATTGGAACAATCAACGGTTGTTAAGTATGACACACAAGGAAATATTTTCTGGAGAAGAAGTGTTCCAACAATTAATTCTAAACCAAGTTTTGGTGAATCGATAGGCGTTGACGGAAACAATAACGTATATCTATTGACAAATATTCCTGGTGAATTTTCTACTCTTGTTACAAAATTTAATTATCTTGGTCAAAATGTTTGGAATTCTTTAATTGCAGATTCAATTCAATCTAAAGATTTATGTGTTGACTCTGAAGGATTTTGTTATTTCACTGGCGAACACAATCTATTAACTGGATTGGATTTCACAGGTGAATTACTATTCACAAGTTACAGTCCACAATCTCTAAACGGACATTCATGTATCGTTGTAAATGGTGGCGTTCTTGTTGGTTCAAGTAATGGTTTCGTACACTTGTTCGACACAGAAGGTGTATATAAATGGACTTCAAAAGTTGACGGCAACAATAGTGATATAACTTGTTTGGCTTATGACAATACAAATTATTATGCAGCAACAAAAACGGGCAGTAAACTATACAAATCAAGAGCAAATAACCAAATTATTTGGCAGAAACAGGTTGGCGGTGTTACAACACCAAATTTAAATTGGATGAAATATGTTGATGGTTATCTGTATTTAAATGGTGCAACAACAGATCCTGATGGACAAAAAGCATTTATTACATATAAAGTGGATGCGAATGGTTCTCTAATTTGGGCAAAATCATTACAAGTTGCAAATGCAAATACTGATTATGGTTTAGGTCATAGACAAATAGATATAAAGAATGATTACTTTGTTGGTACCGGATACTGCAAACCAAATAGTAATGCAGAATTTTCTATCACATATCAATTACCAATAGATGGTTCTTTATCAGGCAGTTATGCAGGATCAAATGGTAGTTCATGGGGTGCATTCTCATATGTCAATGTTCCTGAAGCAAATACTTTCACCGCAAGTTCTGCTGGTGCCGGCAATACAGTAATCACTATTGCAACGAATACAAATTATTCTTATACTCTAGAGAATTTAGTTTTTGGATCAGTTGGTGGTGAGTATAAAAATGATGTTACATATCTACTTAAAGAATGGAAATATGATACAAATGGAACAATAATATTAACTGGTTCTGGAAACAAAACTGGTATAGATATGAGTGATAAAGATATTATCAATCTATCAAACATTTCATTTGTTGATGGCACCAAACAAACAAGAGCCTTCACTATCGGCAGATCCATACCTGCAACATCCCAAGGTGCATCAGGAGATAAAGCAGGAGATATGGCCGCAAATGCAACGTATCTATATTATTGTGACGAAAATCATACAGGTAATGCAAACAACATTTGGAAAAGAGTATCTTGGAGTAATGACACCTGGTAAAAGGTAAAAAATCATGAATCAATTTGATAAAAATATGGAAAAAATATTTGATGTGACACCAGTTGAATCTAAAGAGAAACCTTTAGTACCAATAAACCGTGATAACTCCGAAAACTTGGATTTGAAACAAGACTTGGTCGATGCATATCAGCAATCAAAAGATAATCTACAAGACATTATCGACCAAGGAAAAGAAGCCATGGATGAAATACTGCAAATTGCAAAGGCAGGACAGCACCCAAGAGCATTCGAAGTTTACGGCACACTATTGAAAAATATGGTGGAAGCAAATGATCGTTTACTAAAAATGCAAAAAGAAATGCGAGACATGGACGGTAAAAAGAAAAGTGATGGTGATACCAAAATCGACAAAGCAATCTTTGTTGGTTCAACCGCAGAATTGTCCAAGATACTGAAAGGTAAAGATGGACAATAAAGATTCGTACAGAGATAATCCCTTACTGAAAAAAGCGGGTGTTAATGTTGAATATACTCAAGAGCAAATCGATGAGTACATTAAGTGTGCAAGAGATCCTCTCTATTTTGCAAAAACGTATATTAAAATTGTAAACGTTGATGAAGGTTTGATAAATTTTAAAATGTGGCCATTTCAGGAAAAGATGTTGAAACTTTTCCAAGATAATAGATTCGTCATCACTAAATGTCCACGCCAGGTCGGTAAGACAACCACCACGGTCGCATATCTTTTACACGCAACACTGTTTCAAGATTCACAAAACGTTGCAGTTCTTGCAAACAAAGGATCTTTGGCGAGAGATATTCTTGCAAAATACCAACTTGCATATGAAAATCTACCGATGTGGTTACAACAAGGTGTTATCACATGGAACAAAGGTAACGTAGAACTGGAGAACGGTTCTAAGATTATTGCCGCATCCACATCAAGTTCTGCAATTCGTGGAGGCGCATTTAACATTGTATTCTTGGATGAATTTGCTTTCGTTCCAACAAATATTGCCGAAGAATTCTTTAATTCTGTATATCCCGTTATTTCATCTGGTAAAAAGACAAAAATTATTATTGTTTCCACACCAAACGGCATGAATTTGTTTTACAAATTGTGGATGGACGCACAAAACAAAAAGAATAATTATGTACCATTCGAAATTCATTGGTCAATGGTACCTGGTAGAGACCAGGCTTGGAGAGAAGAAACGATTCGAAACACTTCTGAAAGGCAATTTGCACAGGAGTTTGAAACGGAGTTCTTAGGATCGACAAATACTCTGATATCTGGTTCCAAATTACAGACGTTGACATATACTGATCCAATTGCCAACCATGATATGATGAAGATTTATGAACATCCAATCAAAGAAATTAACGGTGCATTAAAGGATAGTATCTATGCAATAACAGTTGACGTTTCTGAAGGTAGGAACATGGACAGTTCGGCATTCCAAGTCATTGATATTAGCCAATCTCCATACAAACAAGTTGCAATATACAAAAGTTCTTCGATATCTCCAATACTATTCCCAACCGTCATTTACAATGCGGCTAAATACTACAATGATGCGTATGTATTGGTAGAAATAAATAATAATCCACAAGTCGCAGACTCTTTACATGCAGACTTTGAATATGAAAATCTTTGGAAAATATTTACCGGAAACAAACAACCGCAACAACTTTCATCTGGATTTGCAAGAGGCATTCAGATGGGTTTAAAAATGTCACCACAAGTCAAAAAAATTGGTTGTGCGAACCTAAAGACTTTGATAGAAGGTGACAAATTATTAATTAGAGACTTTGATACATATTCGGAATTGACCACCTTTGTTGCAGATAAACAATCTTTTAAGGCAGAAGAAGGTGCAAATGATGATTTGGTGATGGGCCTAGTTATGTTTTCGTGGTTAACAACACAAAAGTATTTCAAAGAAATTGTTAATCATGACTTGAGAAAACAATTACAGTTGGAAAATATGAACCAACTAGACGAAGAAGTATTACCTGCACCAATTATTGAAGATGGTTTGGAACACGAATTCGAAATTATAGGAAACGATATTTGGGAAGTTGCAAATGGATCAGAAACCTATGCAAACTTTATAAAAAAGAGTATAGATAGGTTGTAAATTCAGCCTTTCATAAATATTCTTTATGGTATTACAACTGCCAAGAAAAAACATAATAATTCAAGGAGAATAAAATGGCATTTCAAATCTCTCCAGGCGTATCTGTATCAGAAGTTGACTTAACTACAGTAGTTCCTTCAGTACAAACAACCGCTGGTGCATTTGCTGGAACATTCAAATGGGGTCCAGTAGATAAAATAAAACAAATAGACAGTGAAATTACTTTAGTTAAAACTTTTGGTAAACCAGATTCTGATTCAGCAGTATCTTTTTTTACTGCGGCTAATTTTTTGGCATATGGAAATAACCTACAATTAGTCAGATCCGTTGGTGATGCAGCCAGAAATGCAGTAACCAGTGGTTCAGCAATATTAATCAAAAATGAAGATATTTTTGATGCAACTTATTTGTATGTTGATAACGCTAACGCATATGGTCCCTTTGCAGCTAGATATCCAGGCACACTAGGCAATTCAATTCGTGTTGAAGTTTGTGCAAATACAGCAGCATATGCTTCATGGGACTACAGAAATCTTTTCACAAGTGCACCAGGAACATCAGATTATGCTGATAGTGTTGATGGTTCAAACGATGAAATGCACATTGTTGTTATAGATGCAGGTGGTAGTATTACGGGAACCGCTAATACTGTTCTAGAAACTTATGGTTTCGTTTCAGCTGCAAGTGATGCAATTATTAATGGTGAAACAAATTATTACAAACAAGTAATTTTCAACAAATCAAAATATGTTTACTCAATGGGTCCTGTTGACTATGCAACAACTAGCGGAACTTGGGACGATCCAGCACCAAATAGAACTTTTGCAAGACCTAATGGAATTGTCATAAGTACATTAAATTCTGGTATTGATGCAAATCCTTCAACTGCAAATCTACAAACATCTTACGATTCGTTTATTAATAAAGAAACGGTTGATATTTCTCTTGTTTTATCTGGAAATGCATCTGTTGCTGTACAACAACACATCATCGACAATATTGCAATCAATAGAGCAGATTGTGTGGCCTTCATTTCACCTAGATACGCAGATGTTGTAAATCAAGGTGGATCAGAAACCACCAACATACAATCTTGGTTGAACTCTTTAGGCAGAAATTCTTCTTTCGTGGTTGCAGATTCTGGTTGGAAATATCAATTCGACAAATACAATAATGTATATCGTTGGATACCATTAAACGGTGATATTGCTGGTCTTTGTGTGTTCACCGATTCTGTAAGAGACCCATGGTTCTCGCCAGCAGGATTGAATCGTGGTGCAATTAAAAACTGCATCAGATTGGCATGGAATCCAACAAAATCATTCCGTGATACATTGTATGCAGCAGGTGTAAATCCTGTAATTTCTCTGCCTGGCCAAGGAACGGTTCTATTTGGAGATAAAACCCTTCAAAATAAACCTTCCGCATTTGATAGAATTAATGTCCGTAGATTGTTTATCACATTGGAAAAATCCATTTCACAAGCAGCAAAGTATTCACTGTTTGAGTTGAATGATGAATTTACCAGAGCACAGTTTGTTTCTCTTGTAACTCCTTTCCTACGCGATATTCAAGGTCGTCGTGGTATCACCGACTTTAAAGTTGTTTGCGATACTACCAATAATACAGCACAAATTATTGACACCAACCAATTTGTTGGTGACATTTATATTAAACCTGCTCGTTCAATTAACTTCATTCAATTGAACTTTGTTGCTGTTGGTAGTGGCGTTGATTTCACGACAGTCGTTGGGGCAGCCTAATAAATAAACGATAATAGGAGAAAACAATGGCATTTAATGTAGCAGAATTTAGAGCGAATATGATTGGTGACGGAGCTCGTCCTAATCTATTTTCTGTATCTCTAATATTTCCAACAAATATCCCTAACGCTACGGCTGCTGGTCAGAAAATATCTTTTATGGCCAAATCAGCCCAATTACCAGGTTCAACAATTGGTACTGTACCAGTATTTTATTTCGGTCGTGAAATGAAATTTCCTGGCAACAGATCATTTGCTGACTGGACATTAACAATCATCAACGACGAAGATTTTGCAATTAGAAATGCAATTGAAAGTTGGATGAATACAATCAATAGTCACACAACTAACGTTAGAAGTACATCAGCATCCTCACCAAATGGTTACAGTGTAGATGCAAACGTAATTCAATACGGAAAAACTGGTGAAGAATTGAAACGTTATAAGTTTGTTGGTTTATTCCCATTAGACGTTGCACCAATCGACCTAGATTGGGGTTCAAATGATACGATTGAAGAATTTTCAACTACATTTGCATATCAGTATTGGGAAACAGATACAACTACTTGATTTATATGGAAAGGCCTTCGGGCCTTTCCTTATGATTTTTTGATTTTATTATTGTAAAGAAAAATATGGCAAATACAAATAAATTTTCACTTTTTGGTTTCACAATTTCTCGTGATAAAAACGAAGAAGAAGCCATTAGTCAGCAATCTTTTGTTCCTCAAACGACAGAAGATGGCGCATTAACTATTACATCTGCCGCATATTATGGTACATATGTAGATTTAGATGGTACCGCAAAAAATGAGGTTGAATTAATTTCTCGTTATAGAGAAATGGCAATGCAACCAGAAATTGAATCAGCGATAGATGATATAGTTAATGAAGCCATTTGTCAAGATGATGACGGTCAAATTATTCAGATTGTTTTGGATAAACTAAAACAACCAGAAAAAATTAAGAATGCCATCAAAGCGGAATTTCAAACCATCTTGCGTATGATGAATTATAATAATATGGCGCAAGACATTTTCCGTAGATATTACATTGATGGTAGAATGTATTATCACATCATCATAGATAAAAGTGCCCCACAAGAAGGCATTAAAGAACTTAGATACATTGATCCACGTAAATTAAGAAAAGTACGTGAAATCAAAAAACAAAAAGATGAAAGAACTGGCGCAGAATTAGCTGTAACGGTTAACGAATACTACATTTATAATGATAAGGTCGTAACTGGAAGTTCTTCCAATTATGGTCCAGTTGGCATACGAATCACAACAGATTCTATAATTTCTGTTGTTTCAGGTTTAATGGATTCTCGTCGTGCGGTCGTTCTGAGTTATCTACATAAAGCAATTAAGCCTCTAAATCAATTACGTATGATAGAGGATGCAACGGTTATCTACCGTATATCAAGAGCACCTGAACGCCGTATTTTTTACATCGACGTTGGCAATTTGCCAAAGTTAAAAGCGGAACAATATCTGCGTGATATTATGGTCAAGTATAAAAATAAACTTGTCTATGATGCAAACACGGGTGAAGTTCGTGATGATCGTAAGTTTCTTTCCATGATGGAAGATTTCTGGTTACCTCGTCGTGAAGGCGGTAAAGGTACAGAAATCACCACATTGCCTGGCGGTCAAAACCTAGGTGAACTGGAAGACGTTAAATACTTTGAAAAGAAATTATATAAGTCATTGAATGTGCCAGTGTCCCGTTTGAATCCAGAATCATCTGGTTTCACAATTGGCAGAGTAGCAGAAGTCACAAGAGATGAATTAAAATTTTCTAAATTTGTGGATAGATTACGTAATAAATTTTCGGATGTTTTTGACCAAGCTCTACGTGTACAATGTGTATTAAAAGGCATTTGCACTGATGATGAATGGAATGTATTTAAAGAGAACATATATTTCGATTTCATCAAAGATAATAATTTTACAGAACTAAAAGATGCGGAGTTGATGAAAGAAAGACTTGGATTACTTGGAGCAATTGATCCATACACAGGTCGTTATTTCTCACAATCATGGATTCAAAGAAATGTTCTTCGTTTGACTGACGACGAAATAACTGAAATGCAAAAAGAAATTGATGAGGAAAAAGAAGAAGGTTTAGGATTGCCAACAGAAGTTACCACTCAAGTTGCACAAGCACAAATGATGGGTCAAGTACAAATGGATCAGGCAGCACAAATGCCACAAGATAATACTCAACCCGCAAGTGCAGCAAATTCGAAACCCAAAGAAAAACAAAGTCAGCCAAAACAAACAAAAGCCGATTTGACTTTAGAATCTTCAAATACATTTGCAAGACTGAAACGTATATTATAAGGAGTTAAAAATGGAAAACGTAAGATCAATCGTAGATTATGCAGACGAAGATGAAGCTAAAGAAATGAGAGATGCATTGTATTCTGAATTGCAAAACAGAGTAATGGCTCATATTGAAGCTCATAAAAAAGTTGTTGCATCAAACATGTTTGGCACACAATCAGAAACAGAAGATCAATCTTCTGACACAGAGAATAATTAATCGTTATACATATAATGGTATTAAACAAATAATATAGGAATAAAAAATGGCTAACAAATTTTCTTATCAGGTTCTAAAAGATGATACACAATTTGCAGTCATCAAATTGACCGGAGATTTTGACGGTACTGGCCAAGAGAATAACACAGCAAGAATTGCTGCAAACACACTTTATGGTGCTTTAGCAACAAACGGGTTTTTAAGAGCAAATTCTCAAGGTGGTGCAGCAAATACAGCTCTATCATATTACGGTTTGAATGTCAATCGTATATGGTATGATACAGATACCGGAACAGGAGATGTTCAATTGTATTGGTCGAATACAGCAAGTGCATTAGCAAATGCAGGTGTTCCGATTATGTTCTTACAAGGTAATGGTGAATATGATGCAGGTGGAAATTGGATTACCATTAGAAATACAGAAAGAACATCTTTTCATAATGGAGACATTGGTATAGTTACAAGAGGTCAAAATGCAAATTCAAGTTACACAATTATTTTAGAATTGCGTAAAGAAAATGAATACTATCAGCGTGGTCAATTTAATGATCCTGCTGCGTTTAACTATGGTCAATATTCTATCCGTCCTTAAAAGGTAATAAAATGAAATTAATCAAAGAAGTTACCGAAACAATTAGTTATCTTTCCGAAGAAAAAGACGGAAAAAGAAACTTATACATTGAAGGTCCTTTTCTACAAGCCGAAGTCGTGAATAGAAATGGCCGCAAATATCTTAAAGAAACCATGGCAAAAGAGGTTCAAAGATATACAGAACAATATATTAATAAAAATCGTGCCTTTGGTGAGCTGGGTCATCCAGATACACCATCAATCAATCTCGACAGAGTATCACACTTGACAACCAGTCTGCGTCAAGAGGGTAATGATTGGATAGGCAAAGCTAAAATTCTTGACACTCCTATGGGTACCATTGTTAAGAATCTACTTGAAGGTGGTGCACAGATTGGTGTTTCATCTAGAGGCATGGGTTCTTTAAAAAATGTCAATGGCATCAATATAGTTCAAGATGACTTCCATCTAGCCACAGCGGCAGATATTGTAGCAGACCCTTCAGCACCCAACGCATTCGTACAGGGTATTATGGAAGGTAAAGAATGGATGATGGTCAATGGGATATGGACTGAGGTTCATCAAGAAGAAGCTAGACGCGAAATACGTAAAGCATCTAAAAAAGAAATTGAATCTGTAAGTCTGAAGATATTCGAAAACTTCATCAAAAAACTTTAATTATAAATATCCAATATAAAATCAAGGAGATTCTCAAAATGGGAAAATACAATCTGACAGAAGCCGCTAAAGCAGTTATAACTGAAGGTGCAAAAGAAAACTTCGAAGCTTCTTTAAGCCGTGGTCACAAAGATGGTCCATCTAAACTACCTACATCTGTTGCTTATGGCACAAAAGATGTTGGTGAAGTTGCTGGTGTTGTTGATAAACAAGATGACGACAAACCAGATTACACAAAAGGCACACCAAGTGCAACTCCTCCAGGTGCAACACCTCCTGTAGGCGCACAACCTGGTGGAAAACTTTCTGGTCCAGCAGATTCACAAGGTTCAGAACACAAAGCTGTTCAACACGATGCTACCGATTACGCAGCAATTCGTGATAGAATCAAAGCAAAGTTGGCACCACAAATGTTCCAGGCTAACCCTGGTGCTGCAGCAGTTCATGTTCCAGAAGAAGTGGAAGAAGATGATGCAATCATTTCTGAAGCAGAGAAAGAAGAAGGACATGAAGATGAATCAGAAGATAAAGCAATGATTAAAAAGATGATGAAGAAAGAGAAAATGAAAGAGCAAATGAATCAAGACGTTGGTGCTCTTCTTTCTGGTGAAAATCTATCCGAAGAATTCAAACAAAAAGCCACGACGATTTTTGAAGCAGCAGTTATTGCTCGTTCACAGGCTATCGTTGAGGATATTGAAGAAGCTCTTTACGAAGAATTTGAAGTTGCCGTTGAACAAGTTAAAGAAGAACTTGCCACAAAACTTGATGAGTACATCAACTACATGGCAGAAGAATGGTTCAAAGAAAATCAATTGGCAATTGAATCTGGTCTACGTTCAGAAATCGTAGAAGATTTCATGTCTGGTCTACAGAAACTATTCGTAGAACATCACATTGATATTCCAGAAGAAAAAGTAGATATCGTTGAGGAATTAACCACGAAGATTGAAGAACTTGAGAATTCATTAAATGAACAGATCATTTCTTCAGTTGAAATGAAAAAAGAACTAAACGAACACAAAAAATATGAGGCTATACATGCAGTATGTGAGGGCCTAACGCAGACGCAAGTAGAAAAACTAAAGACACTCGCAGAGAATGTTGAGTTCACTACTGAAGAAGAATTCATTGGCAAATTGGAAACTATCGTAGAATCCTACTTTAAGACTCCAGTTAAAGCTGCTGATAGTTCTGCATTGAATGAAGAAGTGCAAATTGAAGACGACAAGAAAGAACATTCTGGCTCTGTCGATCCTATGATTGCACAGTACGCAAAAACAATTTCAAAAACATTGGCAAAATAAATAAAATTTACCAATAGTAGAAACTCACAAGGAGATAATAAATGTTTCTATCAGAAGAATTACAAAAAAAATGGCAACCAGTTTTGGAACATCCAGAACTAGAGTCAATCAAAGACCCATACAAGAAAGCTGTTACAGCTTTAGTTTTGGAGAACCAACAACAAGCCATGGCAGAAGCTTCTGGCCAGTTGAACGAAACAACCTATAGCGCTGCACCTACCAACGTTACAGGTTCTGGTGTTTCCAACTACGACCCAATCTTAATCAGCTTGGTTCGTCGTGCTCTTCCTAACCTTATTGCTTATGATGTTGCTGGCGTTCAGCCAATGACAGGCCCAACCGGCTTGATCTTTGCAATGCGCGCTCGTTACAACACAATGAGCGGTGCTCCTTCAAACAGCAATGAAGCTTTCTTCAACGAAGCTAACACTCTATTCTCTGGCGCTGGTTCATCAGGAAATCCATATGGCTTTGCTGGTAACAACACCACTGACGTTAGAACAAGTCCTGTTGCAGACTTCACCGCTAACTCATTCACAACTGGTATTGGCATGCCAACCAGCCGTGCTGAAGGTTTGGGTGCAGATACTGACACCGGTATGTTCAATCAAATGGCATTCAGCATTGAGAAGGTTACTGTTACCGCTCAGTCACGCGCATTGAAAGCTGAATACTCACTAGAACTTGCACAAGACTTGAAAGCAATTCATGGTCTTGATGCAGAAACAGAATTGTCAAACATTCTGTCTACTGAGATTCTTGCTGAAATCAACCGTGAAGTTATCCGTACCATTTATACTTGCGCTGTTACCGGTGCTCAGTACGGTACTACAACTGCTGGTACATTTGACCTTGACACCGATTCAAACGGTCGTTGGTCTGTTGAGCGTTTCAAAGGTTTGATTTTCCAAATCGAACGTGATGCAAACGTAATTGCTAAGCAGACTCGTCGTGGTAAAGGTAACGTCATGATCGTTTCTTCTGACGTTGCATCTGCTATGGCTATGGCTGGTGTATTGCAGTACACTCCTGCTCTACAAGCTGACCTACAAGTTGATGACACTGGCAACACCTTTGCAGGTCTATTGCACGGTCGTATCAAGGTTTACATCGACCCATACTTCGGTGGCTACACTTCTAACCAAGAATTGGTAACAATCGGTTACAAGGGTTCTTCACCATATGATGCAGGTATTTTCTACTGCCCATACGTTCCTCTACAAATGGTTCGTGCAGTTGACCAGTACACATTCCAACCAAAAATTGGTTTCAAGACTCGTTACGGCATGGTTGCAAACCCATTCGCTACCGGTCTTACAACTGGCAACGGTGCATTGAACGCACGTTCGAACGTTTATTACAGAATTTTCCAAGTAAAGAACTTGATGTAATAAAAAAACCACCGTTAAGAGTGGTCTTTAGAGAGGGTGCTTCGGCACCCTCTTTTTTTTGCCTCCTAAATACTGATATAGGAGAATGAAATGTCTGCAATATTAAGAGTACCTCAGAATACAAATCCGTTACAAGCAACAAAGTTTCTGTTGACGTTCACACGCACAGGATCTGTACCATTCTTTTGTCAAAATATAAATTTACCTGGTGTGTCATTAGGTGAGGTCGTTAAACCTTCTCCATTTCTTGACATGTATGCTCCAGGAACAAAACTGCAATATAGCCCGTTGAATATATCTTTTATAATTGATGAAGAATTGCAAAGTTGGAGAAATCTTTACGACTGGTTCATTTCAATTGCAGATCCGGATGGGTTTGAGAAACGTAGAGTTAATCAAGAAATACAAACAATGAAAAATTATTCTGATGCAACACTTTCGGTATTAAGTGCATTAAATAATCCTGTAATGAGAATTCAATTTTCAAATATATTCCCTTTAACAATGAGTGATATCACATTTGATACCACAGTTTCTGCGGATACTATTATAACTGCATCGGCAACATTCAGATATCAATCGTACAAATACTTGACACTCTGATTGATTTGTGTTATCATGTTACTTTGATACCATTTTATTATTATGGAAACACTTGAACAAATTTTAAAATTTTGGGAAAAAGATTCTGTTATAGATCAAACAGAACCAAGTAAAGAGTTACTAAAGATACCTGTGTATCACAGTAAGTATCTTGCCATTCTCACAAAACACAAAATCGCATCCAAAAAAGCCCACTTTGATTATCTACGCATGAGAAAAATCAAATGGGAATACTTTACTGGTAAATTGTCACAAGAAGAATTGAATGAATATGGTTGGGAACCATTTCAATTCGCACTTAAATCTGACATTAATACATACTTAGAAGCAGATAAAGACCTTATCAAGTTACTTGAAAAGAAAGTTTATCATGAAGAAACCGTTTCTGTCATAGAATCTATAATGCAAGAACTTAAACAAAGAACTTGGCAATTAAGAGATTTTATTTCTTGGGAAAAATTTATTGCAGGACAATGATGAGTGATATAACCATTACAAAAAAAGATGAAGTACATGCAAAGATAATTTGTGAAAGACACATATCACAAGAATTATCTGAGTATTTTACTTTCTTTGTGCCTGGTTATCAATTTATACCTGCTTACAGAAATAAAATTTGGGATGGAAAGATAAGGTTGTATTCATTACAAACGAATCAAATATATTTGGGCCTAATAGATTACGTCAAACAATTCTGTAATGAAAGAAGTTATACTTTTGAATTCAATGATACAGAAGATGAATTCAGTGTATATCATGCAAATAAGTTTTTTGATTCATTAATTTTACAATCACAAAACAAAAAAATACAAGTAAAACCACATCAAAGTAATGCATTCATACATGCAATGCAAAAACGTAGGTCATTATTACTTTCACCAACTTCTTCTGGCAAATCTCTTATCATATATTTGATTGTTAGACAGTTATTGGAATATCAAAATCTAAAAGGCCTAATAATCGTTCCAACGACTTCTTTAGTTGAACAGTTATATTCTGACTTTGGTGACTATGCAAGCGCGGATACATTCAATCCTGAGACAATGGTGCATAGAATATATCAGGGAAAAGATAAGTATACAGATAAAAAAGTTGTCATATCAACATGGCAATCTCTATATCAATTACCTGAAGAATACTTTCATCAATTTCAATATATAATTGGTGATGAAGCTCACCTGTTTAAATCACAATCTTTGACAAAGATTATGACAGCTTGTATCAACACAAAATATAGAATAGGTTTGACAGGCACTTTAGACGGAACTAAAACACATAAACTGGTATTAGAAGGACTTTTTGGACCAGTTAAAACAGTAACAACAACAAAAGAATTAATCGACAGTAAAGACGTTTCGGCAATCAATATAAAATGCTTGGTGATTAAACATCCAGATGATATCTGTGAAAAGGCAAAAGATTGGACCTATCAGGAAGAATTAGAATATCTTATAACATCCGAAAATAGAAATCGTTTTATAAGAAATCTTGCCATAAGTTTGAATAAAAACACTTTGATTTTATATCAAATGGTTGAAAAACATGGAAAAATATTATATAATATAATTAAAGAAAAAGCAAAAGATCGTAAAGTTTTTTTTGTTCATGGTAATGTTGAAACCGAAGATAGAGAAGAAATTCGTGCAATCATGGAGAAAGAAAATGACGCAATCATTGTGGCCTCTTTTGGTACCTTTAGTACTGGTATTAATATACGCAACCTTCACAATATTATTTTTGCTAGCCCTTCGAAAAGCAGAGTTAGAAACTTACAAAGTATCGGAAGAGGATTGCGACAGTCAGCTGGAAAAGAACAAGCAATCATCTACGACATTGCAGACGATATCAGATACAAAAAAAGAATGAATTTTACATTGCAACATTTTGCAGAGAGAGTACAAATTTATAATGATGAAAAATTTCCTGTAAAAATTTACAACATAGGATTAAAAAATGACAATCAGAATTCTAAGATTTAAGGATGGGTTAGATATAGTATGTAACTGCAATGTTATTGCCGATACAGTGGAAATAGAAGATGCAATGTTATTTGAAATCAGAGGAGTGAACCTTGCAATGCAACATTGGGCACCAATGGCTATCATCAAAGATAGTAAGATACATATATCCAGACATGATGTTTTATGTTTCTTTGAACCTAGTGATGAGTTTGTGGATTATTACTCTGAGACAATACAAAAAATGAAAACAGCTATGAATAATTTAAAAGATAAAAAAGATGAAGATATGGAAGAATTATTCAAAGCAATAACCGATAAGGTTTCAAAAGGAAATCTAATGCATTAATTCTAAGGGGTACACCGAGAAATGTAACACATGTCAAGCCCCTTGTCAACAACTTTTTATGGTATATTTGAATGAGTAAACAAAAACATTATATAAACAACGAAGACTTCCTTCGTGCACTGGTCGATTACAAAACTACTTGCCTAGAAGCAGAAAAAGAAAATAAACCCAAACCAAATATACCAAATTATATTGGTGAGTGTTTCATGAAAATTGCCGAAGGTTTATCTCACAAACCAAACTTTATAAACTATACCTATCGAGATGAAATGATTGCCGATGGTATTGAAAATTGTTTGATGTATTTCGAGAACTTCGATCCAAACAAATCGAAAAATCCCTTTGCATACTTCACACAGGTTATTTACTTTGCGTTTCTCCGAAGAATCCAAAAAGAAAAAAAACAACTGTATGTGAAGTATAAAGCAACCGAAATGTTTGGTGTTTTGGACGAATTTGAGATGATGGAATCAGAAGATGGTACCACTAAACAATTTGAAATGTATGAGAACATTGCGGAATTCATAGAGACCTATGAAGACAATAAAAAGGCAAAGAAGTCTGAAAAGGCTTTGGTAAAAAAACCAAAAGGAATAGAAAAGTTTTTGGAGGAATAATTGTGATGATGAATACACAACTTGGTGCAATTAGAGGTAATCCTAAAGTCGGTTTTACCTGTTCATGTTTTGATTTGTTTCACGCTGGCCATGTGATGATGCTTAAAGAGGCAAAAGATCATTGTGACTATTTGATAGTAGGCCTACAAACAGATCCAACTGTTGATAGAGAATGGAAAAATAAACCAATACAATCCGTTTTTGAAAGATATGTTCAACTTGAAGCTTGCAAATATATTGACGAAATTGTACCATATGCAACAGAAAAAGAGTTGATGGACATATTGACTTCTTATCCAATAGATGTTAGAATTATTGGAGAAGAATACCGTGACAAACAGTTTACGGGATGTAATTTGAATATGGAAGTTTACTTCAATAGCAGGCAACATAGTTTTTCTACTACCGAATTAAGACAACGTGTGTTGAACGAACGCAGTACAACAAAAAAACAACCAATAGAATTAAAGGAATAAATCATTTCTAGCACCAAACTATACTAAATAACTTATAGGAGGTGTTTATGCAAGAAGATATTTTTGAATCATTAAAAAATTTTAAATGTGATATAAAATTTAATACTGTTCCTTGGGGATCGTCTTTACCTGGCGAAGCCAATCATATGTATGGATTGAAAGGAGAAAATCATCCTTCATATTGGTGGCATAAAGAAGAAGCCACCAAAGAATATTATGAAAATAAAAGAAAAAGTGTTTTGGAGAGTTGGATGAATGATGACAAAAGAAGAAAACAACATTCTGAAAGAATGAAGGCCCGATGGAAATCTGGTTTATTAACGTCCGAAATAGCAAGAAAAAATGGCCAGCATGGTTTAAAAGGTAAAGAAATACACAATACACTTGACATTGAATATAAAGGTGTGTTATACTACGGTTGGCGCGAATTGCAAGAAAAAACCAAAGTAACAAAACATTTGTATAAAAAATATTATTTAAACGGAATAGATCCTGAATCCAGAATCGGATGTGACGGACCTAATAACATTAACATGAAAAAAATTGATAAGGAGGTGTCGGAATGAAAGTAGCAGTAATAACCGACCAGCATTTTCGGTGCAAGGAATGATTCCGTTCATTTTTTGGATTTCTATGAAAAATTTTATAAAGAAACATTTTTTCCTGTAGTAAAAGAAGAAAAAGTACAAGCCGTATTAATTTTGGGTGATACTTTTGACCGTAGAAAATATATGAACTTCTATACTTTGAAACGGGCTAAAGAGATGTTCTTCGAACCACTTTCCCAACTAGGAGTACAAGTTCACATATTAGCTGGTAACCATGATACGTATTTTAAAAATACAAATGAGGTCAACTCTGTTGAACTATTGTTGACCGAATATGCTAACAGTTTTAATGTGATCGACCACCCGACTCACATCTATGTTGGTCCGCACAAAATTTGTATGATGCCATGGATTTGTCCAGAAAATTATCAGGATAGTATGTCCACGTTGAATGAATCGGATGCCAATTATTGCATGGGACATTTTGAGATATCTGGATTCGCAATGTATCGTGGTATGCCAAGTGAAGGTGGATTAGATCGTTCATTGTTTAGAAAATTTCGACAAACATTCAGTGGTCATTATCATCACAAATCAAGTGCAGATGGCATAACTTATTTGGGCAATCCATATGAATTGACATGGCAAGATTATAATGACGATAGAGGATTTCATATCTTAAATCTGGAAACAGAAGAACTTACCTTTATCAAAAATCCAAACAGAATGTTTCATCGAATCATATATGATGATAAAGTAGAATCGATCAAAGAAATTGATGGAAAAGATTTGAAGTCATATACAAACACCTATATTAAAGTGGTTGTAATCAACAAAACTAATCCATATTTGTTTGACAAATTTATGAACAACCTTTATAATGTTAATCCAGTTGATATCACCATTGCGGAAGATTTTACCGACCTTACAGAAGGTGTTGATGATGATATGGTAAATCAAGCTGAAGACACAATAACAATATTGAACAAGTATGTTGATTCTATAAAAGAAGATAGTATCAACAATGATACTTTGAAAAATTTATTGAAAGAACTCTACGTAGAGGCACTGAACACAGAAAAATGATTTTATTTGAAAAAGTTCGTTGGAGAAATTTTCTTTCAACAGGTAATGTATTTACAGAAATTGTTTTAACCAAATCAAACAATACACTTATCATTGGCCAAAATGGAGCAGGTAAGTCTACCATTTTGGATGCTCTGTGTTTTGGTTTGTTTGGTAAACCTTTCAGAAAGATAAACAAACCACAACTATTGAATTCTATTAACAACAAAGATGCTGTAGTTGAAATTGAATTTAAAATTGGACAAAAAAACTACAAAGTAATTCGTGGTATTAAACCAAACAAATTTGAAATTTATTGCAACGATGTTTTATTGAACCAAGATGCAGCTGCAAAAGACTACCAAGAAGTGTTAGAGAATCAGATTCTCAAGTTAAATTACAAGTCTTTCACGCAAGTTGTCATTCTTGGTTCAGCCTCTTTTGTTCCTTTCATGCAGTTATCGGCTGCTGATAGAAGAACTATCATTGAAGATTTGTTAGATATACAAATATTTTCTTCCATGAACTCTGTGGTCAAAGAAAAACTTTCATCGTTAAAGGAAGAATTGTCCAAGGTTAAGTATGGTATTAGTTTGACGCAAGAAAAAATTAATATGCAACTTCAAAACATTGAAGATAATAATAAAATTAATGATGAAGAAATTGCCAAAAAACAATCTGAAATTGAAAAGTCAAAATCACAAATTGAAAAAATAAACAACGATGTTAAGTTGATACTTAAACACGTAGAAAAACTAACGGCAAAGATTGGTGATAACAAAGAAAAATTAGAAAAGAAATCTAAAGGTTTATTTCAGATTAGAGGTAAAGTCGAAACAAACATTGAAAGAAATGAAAAAGAAATAACTTTTTACGAAAACAACCATGATTGTCCGACTTGCAAACAAGCCATTACTTCAGAATGGAAACAATCGCAAATTACCGAAAAAACACAAAAGATTGGTGCACAAAAATCTGGTCTTTTGGAAATTGATAGTGAATTAAAAAAGATTACAGATGAATTAAAGATAGTTTCGGATACAATCAAACACATTAATGCACATAACAATGAGGTTTCAAAACACAACGCAACAATTTTGGCTATTTCAAATTATATTACCAAGTTGAATGAAGAAATTGTGGCACTTTCAAACAAAAAAGAATCATCAGAAGACAACAATTTCAAATTGAAAGATTTGAAAACCGATTTACACATATACAATGATTCGTATGAAGAATTGATATCATTAAAACATTATTATGAATTTGCTGGATCACTTTTAAAAGATACTGGTATCAAAACAAAAATCATCAAACAGTATTTGCCTATTATGAACAAGTTGATTAATAAGTATTTGACTGCGATGGACTTTTTTGTCAACTTTAACATCAATGAAAATTTCGAAGAAACAATCAAGAGTAGACACCGTGATGAGTTTTCATATGCCAATTTCTCCGAAGGAGAAAAAATGCGTATTGATTTGGCACTTCTATTCACTTGGAGACAAATTGCCAAATTAAAGAACAGCACAAATACTAACCTGCTGATATTAGATGAAGTGTTTGATTCTAGTTTGGATACAGTAGGCACGGAAGAATTTTTGAAACTCATTCATGAAATGGGATCTGATACAAACATATTTGTCATATCACACAAAGGTGACCAACTGTTTGATAAATTTAGATCGGTTATAAAGTTTGAGAAAAAAGGAAATTTTAGCCGAGTAGCAAAATGAAAGAGGTTAATAAAATGAGTGAGAATGATGACATTGTATTATACAATACAGAGGAACAAATAAAGATAAAGAAACCAACGCAGATCAAAACATTTGATTTGGTTTCTCCCTATTCATCAGTATTGAGACAGAGTTTGCCTTTATTTGATTTCAATAATCCACCTGTAAATCCGATAGAATTTGCATCTTCTCTTGTTGAAACTTGCAAAAAATATAATGGATTAGGGTTGTCGGCAAATCAATGTGGATTCAATCACAGAGTTTTTGTTATGGGGTCTGGTGATGAATACGTTGCATATTTTAATCCTGAATTGTTACAATATGAGGGTGAAGATCATCTTTCGGAAGGATGTTTGTCGTTTCCACTGTTGAACATCACAATTACCCGTCCAAAAAAGATTGCCGTAACATACCAGGATTATAATGGCAACAAACATTCCAAAATATTTGATGGTATAACTGCAAGATGCTTCTTACATGAGCTTGACCACATGAACGGAATAGTGTATACTGACAGGGCAAAACCACTCGCACTAGAATATGCCTTGAAAAAAGTTAAGAAGGTACAAACCAAATTACATAAGGCAGTAAAAAGTGGTAAATTAAAACCTGAACAAATACCAAGATTATAATGGCAACACCTATAGATTTCGTAAATGAACAATGGGACAAATGGCAAAAAGAAAATGATGCTTGTCGCTTTGAACATATCGATACAGATTCTTTAAAAGAAACTTTAATTAAAGACCTATCTTACGCATCCAATATGGATGTAAGAGAGTATACATTGTATCAAAAATGGTGTGAGATACAGGAGAAATACCCAACAAGAGTGATGAACACTTTGTTCGGTGAAGAAAAACAATTGGTAGACATGGAACAAAAAAAACTGATTGATAAAGTAAAATCAAATTTTTGGTTACCAGAATCTGCCGATGACTATGAAAAATTAGAACCGATGTTGGTATTGTCGAATGGTGACCTGGCAGAAACTTGGAATACTATTCGTACTTTTTCATCGACAATGAAAAACAATTCTAACATTGGTAGAAATTTATACTATACCGTGATCGATGGTAGAACAGAAAAATATCTCGGTGTTATCTGTATATCATCCGACTTTTTAGATTTGACTCCTAGAGACCAGGCGATTGGTTGGCCAAGAGATGTTAAAACACAACAAGGCATGATTAATCATACTGCAATCGGTTCAACGATTGTTCCCTTACAACCTTTAGGTTATAATTATATGGGTGGCAAATTGTTGGCTCTTTTATGTTTATGTGACACTGTACAAAATGATTGGAAAAAAAGATATGGAGATACGCTTGTTGGAGTTACAACTACTTCTCTCTACGGTAATACTAAGTCCAATGGCCTATCACAGTATGATGGCCTTGAACATTGGACTAAAATGGGTTTCTCGTCAGGTTCGGTTGCTTTTGAACCTGCTCGAAAAACAATGAGGATGATTTTCGATTGGATTAAAGAAAATCATACAAGAAAATACTTCGAATGGTGGGAAGCGAAGAATAAAAATGGATTGCCATTAAAAAGGGACCATAAAAATCGTTCATTAAATTTTGCCTATTCTAAATTGGGAATTCCAAAAAATTTAATTCGAACTGAACACCAGCGAGGTATATACTTTTCTCCTTTGTATAACAATACAAATGAATTTTTGAGAAAAGAAATTGGTGATAGTGATTTGGTAAAATCATTTGATACCAGTGAAAAAACTCTTAGTGATATGTGGAAGACGAAATATGCCAAGGGCAGAATTTCTATGTTAAAGAAGAAGAACAATGTTTCTTACGAAAATCTTTTTTACGATGATCTTATCTACATGAGCTGGGAGGAAACCAAGGCAAAATATTTGCCGCAAGTTGGCAGATAAATCAAATTTGCCAAAAAAACTATTGACATTGTGACTATATAAAAGTATAATGTGAATACTTGTGAAAACAAGACTTTGTTAAACTTTGTAATTAGGAGATTATTATGAGCAAACTTTCCGCTAAACAACGCATTCTGAACTTTCTGAACAAGAGTGAGGGTTATAACACTCTTTCTGTAGCACAAGCCCGTGCTCGTTTTGGAATTCAAAATGTTAGCGCACGTATTGAGGAACTTCGTCAAGAAGGTCATTGCATTTACACTAACACCAAGACTCGCGGTGACGGCAGCAAAGTTGCTGTCTACCGTATCGGCACTCCAACCAAATCAATGGTTCGTGCTGCATTGCAGTCTGGTTACAGCTTTTCAGCTTAATTGAGTTGAAACGTGGGGAGTCCACCATTGGTGGTTCTCCCCTTTTTTTTATAATTTGGAGAGCAAATGGAAATTTCAATTAAAAAAGAGGAACTACAAAAGAAAAGTATATTCGTTGCTACACCAATGTATGGTGGTATGAACCACGGACTTTATGCTAAGGCTTGTCTTGATCTGCAAGCAATCTGCATTCAGTACGGTGTTAAAGTGAAATTCTCATTTCTTTTCAACGAATCATTAATTACTAGAGCTAGAAACTATCTTGTCGATGAATTCCTCCATCGTTCAGATTGTACTCATATGTTGTTTATTGACTCCGACATTCACTTCAATCCACAAGATGTTGTTGCATTGTTGGCTTTAGATAAAGATGTTATTGGTGCTCCTTATCCCAAGAAAGCTCTTAAATGGAGTTCTGTGAAAAAGGCACTGACTAAAAATCCAGAAATTGAAGCACAAATGTTGGAAAAAGTCACTGGTGATTATGTTTTTAATCCTGTACGTGGCACAGAAAAATTTTCTGTATCTGAACCACTTGAAGTATTGGAAATTGGAACTGGTTTCATGATGATTAACCGTGATGTGTTTCCTAAAATGGAAGAAGCATATCCACAACTTCGTTATAAACCAGACCATGTTGGTCAAGCCCACTTTGATGGATCACGGTACATTCATGCATTCTTCGATACAATTATCGATACAAAAGATTCCGCAACTGGTGGCGGTTCGGATCGTTATCTGAGTGAAGATTATATGTTCTGTCAATTGTGGCGTAAAGCTGGTGGTCAAATTTGGTTGTGTCCTTGGATGAGAACAGATCACATCGGAACTTATCACTTCAAAGGTGATATGCCTGCTGTGGCTAATTTTGTTGGAGAAATGTAATGATTGTCGGTCTTCTTGGATTCATTGGTTCAGGCAAAGGTACAGCTGGTGATATTCTAAATGAATTCAATTTCGAATCAATTAGTTTTGCTGGAGCAGTTAAAGATGTGACTGCTGTTATGTTTGGATGGCCAAGAAATCTCTTAGAAGGCGACACAGATGCTTCTAGATCATGGCGTGAAAAGGAAGATTCCTTTTGGTCAAAGAAAATGAATAGACCTTTCACGCCACGTTTGGCGTTACAGTTAATGGGAACTGAAGTTGGTCGTGGAGTTTTCCATGAAAATTTTTGGGTGGATAGACTTGAGGCTTCAATTAACAAAAATAAAAATTATGTTATAACAGATGTGCGGTTTCAAAATGAAATTGAATTCGTACACAAACAAGGTGGTGTGGTAATCGAGATACAAAGAGGTATAAAGCCTCATTGGTATGATATTGCCGCACAAGCAAACCACGGTTCATCAAAAGCCGAAAGCTTCATGAAGGAAAATGTAAAAGTACATGAGTCTGAATGGAGATGGATTGGTGGCAGGATGGATTATGTTATTGATAATGATGGTACTGTAGATGAACTAAAAGATAAATTGTTAAAGTGCTTGACAAATTCTTATGGTTCAAATACAATGAATGAATTGACTATGGGAGTATTTTGATGAAACTTTCTGCTACGACACTAAACGTATTGAAAAATTTTGCAGGCATTAATTCAGGAATCGAATTTAAACGCGGTAATAAAATTTCAACTATTTCTTCAACGAAGACAATCCTTGCTAAAGCGACCTTGAGTGATGAATTTCCTCAAGACTTTTGCATCTATGATTTGAATCAGTTTCTTTCGGTACATTCTTTGAATAAAGATACTGAACTTGACTTTGATAAGAACGATGTGATTTTCAAATCTGGTCGTAGTAAAACCAAATATCGTATGACTGCAAAAACAATGATTGTTTCTCCTCCAGAAAAAGAGTTGAAACTACCAACTATTGATGCAAGATTCAAGTTGAAAGAAGAAGACCTTGCACAAGCATTGAAGAATGCTAACGTATTGCAGACACCAAACATTTCTTTTGAATCTGATGGTTCGAAAATTTTTGTTTCTGTTTTCAATGCGAAAGATGATTCTTCACATACCAACTCCATTGAGATTGGTGATGCACTTGATACCAAAAAATTTAAATGTGTCTTTCTGACAGAAAATTTCAAAATGATTATGGGAACATATGACGTTGAGATTTCATCTCAAGGCCTGGCATCATTTAAGAATTCTACAGGCGACATGGAATATTGGATCACTGTAGAAGCCAAAGAATCTAAATTCGGAGAATAATATGACTAAAGTGAATACACTATTTGGTTCTTTTGATGAAGAACAATTGAAAAAACTTAAAGGCTATATTGATGAAGTTGTACTTCATTTGAATCGCAACAAATCAAATAATGAAGCCATTAAAGATATTGTTGATGCCGCAAATGATGAATTGAATGTGCCTAAAAAAATTGTTAAACGCATGGCAAAAACACAATTCAAAAATTCTTTTCAAACTGAAGTTGCCGAATCAAAAGAATTCGAAGCTCTGTTTGAAAGCATGAATGGTGTAAAATGAGTGGTGAACGTAGGGGTTTTATAAAAGGCCTGGGTATCTCAGGCCTTTTTTTGGCTGGTGTTGCTGGTTACAAAGAAGTCAAAGAACGAATTGTTTACAAGCAAGATGAATTACCTACTAAAGAGTTGGAAAAACAACTTGAGGGTAAACCAGTGTTGCAATTACAAGCAACATATGGCACACCTAAACCACGAAATCCTAATTCATTTTATCTTATCGGGTACGGTGAAGAATATGTGGAAGGAACAAGAAAGGATGTGAGAGTTAATATTGTACCTGGTCCTGATGGTAAACTTTACGTCAAAGAGAATGACACTTGGCGTAAAATCTGATATACTGATGTTTTATATTATGGAGAATTTGAATGACAGAACACATGCTTTGGGTCGAAAAGTATCGTCCTAAAAAGATTGAAGATTGTATTCTTGCTGATGGTATCAAATCAACTTTTCAAGAATTTGTAAACAAAAAAGAAATACCCAATTTGCTTTTGGCGGGTTCAGCTGGTGTGGGTAAAACTACCGTAGCTAGAGCTCTGTGTGAAGAAGTTGGTTGTGACTATATTATTATCAACGGTTCTGATGAGAATGGTGTTGATACTATTCGTGTCAAGATTAAAAATTATGCATCATCAATGTCTTTGATGGGTGGCCGTAAAGTTATCATCTTAGATGAAGCAGATTATCTAACACCAAATGCACAAGCAATCCTGCGCGCTGGTATTGAAGAATTTGCATCAAACTGTTCATTTATCTTTACTTGTAACTTCAAAAACAGGATCATCGATCCAATTCATTCTCGTTGCACCGTCATAGATTTTAAACCTAATGGCAGCAAGGCCAAAATGGCTATGCAATTCTTTAAACGTGTTGAATGGATTCTACAAGAAGAATCTATTAGTTATGAAAAAGATGTTGTTGCTGCAGTTATCACCAAACATTTTCCAGATAATCGCCGCATTCTAAATGAATTGCAGAGATATGGAATTTCTGGCACAATCGATAAGGGTATTCTTGCAGCCGTTTCTGATGTACAGATGGGCGAATTAATTACATCTTTGAAAAATAAAGACTTTGCTTCTTGTCGTAAATGGGTTACCAACAATTTGGATAATGACCAAACTAGAATTTTCAGAAATGTTTATGATGGTCTGTATAATGAATTGAAACCGGGTTCTGTTCCACAATTGGTTCTAATCTTGGCGAAATATCAATATCAAGCCGCATTTGTAGCCGACCATGAAATTAATTTGGTTGCGTGTCTGACAGAAATCATGGTTGAGTGTGAATTCAAATGAGTCCGTTTGATTTTGTAGATTACATTTTAAGAAAAAAAATTCCAGAAGGAGAGCTGGATTTTAAAGACTATGCTCCGTTCCTAGTCAATCGTTCATTGTCTTATCACCTGGATTGTGTGCCCTATGTTCAAGAAATGAACAGGTGGCCCGCATTGGATAAAGATATGCAATACCAGTATTTTCTAAATAACATTAGACCGATGAAACGGAAATTTGCACCGTGGCAAAAGTCTGAAGTCGAAAAGAATATTGAGTGTGTGAAGACCTATTTTGGTTATTCCAACCAAAAGGCTAAGGAAGCCTTGCGTATTCTTACTGATGAACAGATCGCTGAAATAAAAATAAAAATAGATAAAGGCGGAGTGAAATGATTGAAATAAAAGATTTGGTACAGGTAACATTAAAAGAAGATGATGATTTTTTAAAAGTACGTGAAACATTAACCAGGATTGGTGTTGCATCAAAAAAAGATAAAACACTATATCAATCATGTCACATACTACACAAAAGAGGATTGTACTATGTGGTACATTTCAAAGAACTTTTCGCTTTGGATGGAAAACCGACAGACATTACCGAGAACGATTTATCCAGAAGAAATGCCATCATTAACTTGTTGGAAGATTGGGGACTGGTAAAAATAGTTGAGAAAAAACAAACGGAAAATCCTCCACCAATCTTTCTTTCACAGATAAAAATCTTATCACATAAAGAAAAGAATGATTGGCAATTAGTACCGAAATACAACATCGGTAAAAAACCAGGTAATTCGAATTAAATTTAACAAAAAACAACAAAAGTATTGACACAAAGATAAATTTCTGGTATAATACGTAACCATAACTGGGAATTTTATTATGGAAATTTATCTTTCTTCGATCAGTATATTTGCTTGTGGTGCATTTTTAGGTGCCCTATTTGGACGCACAATTACATTTGGTGTACTCGCGGTATCACTTTTAACTATGCTACTGGTAGTTAAATGAAATATGCTTATCGTCGTATAAATAATAATATATCCAGTCCCAACGGGATGGGAACAAGGTCGGAGGCAACCTTGTCAAACACCTTCACCCGCTACGCCTTCGGGGTAGCATATTTTTAACTCGCTTATTTAAGGAGAACTATATGAACGCACTTTACGACCTACACAAGCTACAACCATGGGCAATTGGTTTCGGAGATGTTTTAAAAGACCTTCAAGACCTTGCTGCATCAGCTTCTAAAAAAATGGTCACATATCCACCATACAATATCAAACAAATTAAAGAAAATAAATTTGTTATTGAAATTGCTGTCGCTGGATTTGCCAAATCTGATATTGAAGTAACACTAGAGGGCAACAAACTTGTTGTCAAAGGTGTTGCACAAGATAATGAAGATCCTGATTCCAATTTTATCTACAAAGGTATTGCTGCTCGCAATTTCCTACATGAATTTAAATTGAACGATAAAATCGAAATTCAAGATGCCGAATATGTAAATGGTATGTTGAAGATTTGGTTGGAAAATATGGTCAAAGCTCAAGATGCCATCAAAAAAATTTCGATTAAAGAAAAAGAAGAAAAATGAAATTCATGAAAAAAATCTTCTATTTCATTGTTGAAATTGTGCATGGTGCCAAAAAATCGAAGTACGAATCTCGTCAGAGAAACATTGGTTCCTAACACAAAGTGGTAAACATTAATGAGGTTCTTGACTGAACCTCATTTTTAATTTATAATTCATTCATTATGAAAACTTCGAAAAAAAATCATCACATGAAAAAAGTTCGTTCGAAATTTAACCCGAATGATATCTTTTATACCGACACTTCTTGGGACACCAAAGAAGTTGATGGTGTCACATTTCTTTATGTCATCAAAAACATAGCCACAAAAGAAACACCGAAACTGATGAGAAAAGACAGTTTGGAGTTTGTACAATAAAGCGCCTGTAGCTCAATGGTTAGAGCAGCGGACTCATAATCCGTTGGTTAGGGGTTCAAGTCCCTTCGGGCGCACCATTATAAAAAAGGAAAAATATGTCTGTTACATTAAAAAATCTTGAGAGTGCATTGGCGGGTGAGTCAATGGCACATATCAAATATCGTTACTTTGCTAAGATTGCCCGTGAAGAAGGGTTTGAAGATGTTGCAAAACACTTTGAACACACTGCGGATCAAGAAATCAAACATGCATGGGGTCACCTAGAGTTGTTGATTGGTAATCCTTCAACCAAAGAGTGTCTTGAGAAAGCAATCGCAGGTGAAACTTATGAATATACAGAAATGTATCCTAAATTTCAAGAAGATGCTGAAATGGAAGGTAATGAAGAAGCTTTGTTAGAAGCAAGACTTCAAGCAGCAGAAAGCAAAGAACATGCTGAACAGTTTAAATCAGTGTTAGCTAAAGCAGAAAAGCGATTTGCGGCTTTGAAGAAAGTTGAAGAACGCCATGCAAATGCATATAAAAAAGTATTGGAGGCACTATGAAATCAGATCACGTTTGTGTAGTTTGTGGCCACGTTCACGATGAAGAAACTGAAGGTAAATGGGAAAATTTACCAGAAGATTTCCTTTGTCCAGAATGTGGTGTGGGTAAAGACGAATATGAAGTTCTTTAATTTCTGGTTATAATTTGCCATACAACAGAAATTGCTGCCATGGCAATGAATAAGCCAACCAAAGAAACAATGATAGTTAAAATATCTTCTGCCATTTGTTCTCTTTGTTTGGCTTTCATTTTTATCATTTCACGTTCAGCAGCATTTCTCTCTTTGATTAGGCGTGTTCGTTCGCGGAGCATGTCTTCCCAAACATCTCCGTTACCACTGTATATCAACAGTTCTTTGAGTTCTTTTTCGGCATCTCTTAGTCTTTTCGAATTCATTGCAAGTTCTAAAGCTACAGCACCTAATTCACTGTCACTTTTGCCAACATTTTGTGCCTTCAGTTTAACTGAAGCTGCATGTACTTTGTCAGATGAATTGAAAAATTTTATAAACTCACCGGTTAAAGAATGAATATCTTTACCTAGAGCCATTGCCTTTTTGATATTATTAACAGAAGATTGAGCCACACTAAACGCGATGCCGATTGTTACGGGATCGATCATAACATTATTTAGGATATGAAAGAAAAATTTATTGATGCATACATGAAAACGGCCGAGGTGTTCGCAGAACTATCCTCGGCTCGTAGACTTCATGTTGGTGCGATTATCGTAAAAGATGACCGCATCATTTCTATTGGTTACAATGGAATGCCTGCTGGTTGGGACAATAATTGTGAAGATGAAATTCCAGATATTACTGGTGATAATGAATTTACTTTAAAAACCAAACCGGAGGTGCTTCATGCCGAAACGAACGCAATTAGTAAACTCGCTAGAAGTAATGAAGCTGGCGATAATTCTACTATGTTTTGCACTCATGCTCCATGTCTTGATTGTGCAAAGCTGATTTATCAATCAGGTATCAATTCTGTTTATTATCGCAATTCTTACCGGAGTCAAGAAGGATTAGCCTTTCTGGAAAAGGCAGGTGTTAAAGTGGAAAAAGTTTGACGGACTAAATATAAATGGATACCTGGGTCAAACCATCACATAAAGGTACTTTCCATGAAACTAAAAATAGTTAAATGTCCAGAAAAAAACTTCAAACCTTATGTGAAAAAGGCTGCTTTATTTTTTGCCAAAGAATTGATAACAAATGAAAGAATTAGAAACAATTGTAATATTGTTATAAAATTTAATTCTAAAATAAAAGATTATGGTTTTGCAATAGTTGAAGACTATAATTCTAAAAAAGAACCTAGGTCATTTTCTATTGAAGTTCACCCTGGAATAGGCGCAAGGCGTATACTTGAAACTATTGCTCACGAAATGGTTCATGTGAAACAATTTATAGAAGGTGAAACGGACGATACACTTTCCTCTTGGAGAGGTAAGAAAGTGAATTCGGAAAAAGTGGATTATTGGGTACAACCTTGGGAAATAGATGCTCATGGTCGAGAGATAGGTCTACTAACAAAATTTGCAATTCAAGAATGTTTGTGGGAAATTTTTGAAGAATTTAGGAATCCCGCATTGCCAATAGTTTCTTCTCCAATAAAATGGAAAGAATTTTAAAAATAAATTTGAAAAAACCGCTTGCCTATTAAAAATTTTTACTATATAATATAAATGTTTTGTTTTTCGGAGAAAATCTTGTCGTTACATATATCCTTTAAATTTCAGCCAGAGTATCGCACAATTAGTGATAATTGCGCCGGCTCACCTTGGCTAATTTTGGGGGTAGTGTAATAGGATAGTTTTAAAAGAAGTTCTAAAAACACAAACCCCCTAAGACCAAAAGTCTAGGGGGTTTTTGTTTTGGTATTTACGTTGTAATCTTACAACAGCATAGTTGACAAACAGATTGGTTCTGTTAGAATACATGCATAGATTGAGAAATCAATCAATGTTCTTTAAAAAGTTAAGTGTAGTTTGATCCCGGATTGTGTAGTGGTAGCACAGCAGACTTTGACTCTGTTAGTATAAGTTCGATTCTTATTCCGGGTGCCATATTGAAACACATTATTAGTAACGCATGAGCAGGTTACTAACTTCCGCTGGTTACGTCAATCGTAAGTGAGTGAAGGATAATGTGTTTCAATATGGTAAAGGAGATAATCATGAAAAAAATTGTATTGTCTTTGTTATTGTCATTACCTCTATTCGCTCATGCTTGTAAAGGTTATGTTGTAGGTTTTAGAGGTTTGAATGATACGTTTAATTATGCATCATTTCAAAAGTATGCAAATCGTTTAGGTTACTGTAGTAAATCTTTTTCTTGGCATCAGGATAAAGAAGCATTACAATACATACAAACTTTAAAGAAGCCATATCGTCTTTATGGTTTCAGTAGAGGCGCACAGACTGTTTCGGATGTGTTAAAACGGACGAAAACAAAACCTGAGTATGTTCTAACTATTGGTGCTTACAAAACAACGAATGTTAATTTTGATGAGCATGGAATACGATATGATAATTTTTTTGACCACTCTGGTGTAGGTCAGAAAAGTCCAGGAGTATTTTTCAATGTGTCTCATGCAGACATAGAAAAAGAAGTAAGTGAATTTTTAATAGAATAAACTTAGAACGACTGTATAAAACACTTTTGTTATAAATAAATAAAAGGAGTGTTATATGGAAGTCTATAAATGTTTATCTTGCTATAAAGAATTTAATGCTTATCCTTCACAGAATAGAAAGTTTTGTGATGTTAAGTGTCAAAACGACCATCAGTATAAGGAATTTATACAACAATGGAAAAATGGTGAACACGATGGTATGAGGGGTAAAACCGCAACTTCACACCATATTAGAAAATATCTATTTGAAAAATATAAAAATAGATGCTGTGAATGTGGTTGGTCTAAAACAAACATATTTACGGAAAAAATACCATTAGAATTGGAACATATTGATGGTGATTTTTCTAACAATAAAGAAGAAAATTTAAAACTTTTGTGTCCGAATTGTCACTCATTGACACCTACATGGAAAGGTGCTAATAAGAAACAGGGAAGACCGAGAGCAAAATATTATCGTGGTACATAAGGAAGATAGGCTGCATGGCGCGGACACGGTCTTGAAAACCGTCCCACTGTGGAAACGGTGACAGTTCGATTCTGTTATCTTCCTCCAAATTATGGTGAGTTGGCCGAGTTGGTCGAAGGCGCCTTCCTGCTAAGAAGGTATATCTCAAAAAGGTATCATTGGTTCGAATCCAATACTCACCACCAAATAAATGAAAGGTAAATTATGAGAGTTAAAACAAATAGCACTTTTAGAATGGCTAAAACTACAAAGCGTATGTTGGCTTGTCTTCCTTTTAAAGACAATGACCAACGTTCTGCATTTAAGAACATGATGATTGATGCACAGGTTGCCGCAAGCATTGTTCCTAAGACAGTCAAAGATAAAAATCTAAGAGAGTTGGAAGCAGATTAAAACCCGCCGTAGCTCAGGGAGAGCAGGGGGTCTTATAAGCCCTTAATCTAGATAAGGTCCAGGATGTGGTTCGACTCCACACGGCGGGACCAAACAATGTGGGTGTGGCGGAGAGGTCCAACGCAACGGTCTGCAAAATCGTAAAATCGTCAGTTCAAATCTGACCACCCACTCCAAATGTTGTTATTCTACAACACACTGGTTGACAAATTAACCAGTTCATGTAGAATACGTCTTATCGGTTGAGAAATCAATCATTGTTCTTTAAAAAGTTAAGTGTAATTTGATGCACCTATCGTCTAACGGTTAGGACGCTGCCCTTTCAAGGCGGAAACGAGGAGTTCGATTCTCCCTAGGTGTACCATTTGTTTAGTGTTATCAAGGTATCGTGTATGGACGCATACACTATGCGGGTCAAAGCAGCCGGCGACTGATCCTGAAATAACTGCATCGGCTTTGGCGAGGAAGCACCTCACGCCTAAATTTGCGCGATAACACTAAACAAATGGTAGTTTTTGGGTTTGTAGTTTAGTGGCTAAAACATCACGCTTTTAACGTGTAAGACCGTGAGTTCGAATCTCACCAGACCCACCAATCAAAACAAGTGATTATATAAATATATAACCATATAGGAGGTTGTATGAAATGTAAATATCACTTGTGTGAAAAAGAATCTACTGGAAAATCTCAGTATTGTAGTTATAAATGCAAAAATAAATGGACACAAACTGAGTGGTTGAAACGTAGAAAACAAAAATTTGTAGAATACAAAGGCGGAAAATGTGAAAAGTGTGGATACAGTAAACATCCTGAAGCACTATGTTTTCACCATAAAAATCCTGCCGAAAAGGAATTCGGTATAGCAACTAATGAGGCTAGACGAAAACCAGAGGCAGAATTATTAAAAGAAATTGATAAGTGTTCTTTGCTTTGCCTTAATTGTCATGCGGAAGAACATATTGTTTTAAGAGGATAATTTTGGAGGCTGTTCCCTACGGCGGTCTGTAAAACCGTTGCTTAAATTGTAGGGTGGTTAGCGGTTAGGTTCAATTCCTTCAGTCTCCACCAGAACGTGCTGTCTCGTCAACAGCTAGTCCGACCCAGACGATGAGAAGTAGGATGATGACCTACGGGTGGTAGTCTTCAAACCGAAAGGCCGCTGGCAATGCGAGAACGGTCCCTGCCGGGGAGCGGGTGGAGGGTGTAGTGAGGGGTTAAAAGCCTGATGCATACACTATAATTACCGCCGAGGGATGCAGAGCAATGAATTTAGGTTCCAAAGTGTTCATGGACGCACGTTGGCTTGTCACGCCAAAAGAAGGGGATCGTTACCCCTTGGGACCGCCAGAATCTATTCCGCAGAACCCAAGCTAGGTGCAGGGGCGTGACTGTTAATCACTGGTTAGCTGAGTTCGAATCTCAGATGCGGAGCCATTTAATGCCTCGGTGACGGAATTGGTATACGTGTTGGTCTTAGAAACCAAATTTTAGGAGTTCGAGTCTCCTCTGAGGCACCACTTGACTCGCCTTGATTGATGGCGTATAATAAGACAAATAATCAATCAGTATGGGGGATTGATGTAATGGTAGCCTGGGACCTTTGCAAGGTTTTCGCAACAGTTCGATTCTGTTATCCTCCACCAAATTTTGCTCCTGAAGCATTGCTGGCGATGCGCCGGATTTGTAACCCGGAGATAGTCTGTTCGATTCAGACCGGGAGCACCAGTTTTTATGCGGCGTGTAAAAGTACGACATAAGATACCCTCTTGTGTTAGCAGTGCAAATCTGTACGCCGCTCCAGTTTTCTCGGTGTAGTGAAATGGTATCACCCGTGCTTTGGGAGCATGTAGCGCAAGTTCGATTCTTGCCACCGAGACCATAAGAATGATAACTTGTTGTCAGCAAGAGAAAGACACTCTACAAGGTTACTTCGAAGAGCCAAGTAGAGTAAAGCAGTGGGGGGCGCGAATCCCTGGCAAAAAATAAGGGACACTGTGTTGAGTATTCCAAGTGACTTACCGATTCCCGTCCGGACTAGTGCAATCGGGTGAATGGTTCCAATAACGTGGTGGAACAAACAAGTTATCATCCTTATGGTGATATAGCATAACGGTAGTGCACCTCCTTCATACGGAGTCAGGTGGGAGTTCAACTCTCTCTATCACCACCATCCGTCCTTAGCTCAATGGATCAGAGCATTTGGCTACGAACCAAAAGGTTGGGGATTCGAGTTCCTCAGGGCGGTCCAACTTATACCCGCATAGCTCAATGGTAGAGCAAAGTGCTGATAACGCTGAGACACAAGTTCGATTCTTGTTGTGGGTACCAATTGCACAGCGGTTCTTAGAACTCATGTTCTTTATAAATATCCGAAAGGAGATAAAAAAACATGAAAACAAAAACTTCTGGCAAAAACTTTCAGGGATTACTTAAATACAATAAACAACGACAATTTTCTTTAGAAAAAATTCTTGTGCAAAATTCAACTTATGCAAGACACAACTTGAAAAGGAGAATTCTACAGGAAAATTTAATTGAATATAAATGTTCTTGTTGTGGTATTGGTGATACTTGGAATGAAAAAAAACTTGTGTTACAATTGGACCATGTCAATGGCGTGAATAATGACCATAGATTAGAAAATTTAAGGTTTGTTTGTCCAAATTGTCATTCACAGCAAGACACATATGCAGCAAAAAATAGATTTAATCCTATTAGACAAGCAAAAAAATATGTGTGAAAATATATCTCGGTAAGACAACGGCAGTCGTCAGGTCTCCAAAACCTTGAAGTGAGGGTTCGAATCCTTCCCGGGATGCCATATAAGTAATAGAAAGAAGGTTAATATGTTCAACAAAAAAATTGACTTGGAAGAAGTGAAAGCCTATGTGGAGAATTGTGGTCCAGATACCAAAATTTATCTTGGCTGCGATTCCGAAAAAGTTAAAATGAACGGCGTATGGTATGCAGATTACATCATCGCTATTGTTGTTCATATTGACGGCAAACATGGTTGTAAAATTTTTGGTCAAATTGACAGAGAAAGAGATTTCGACCAACAAAAAAATAAACCGCGTATGCGGTTGATGACGGAAGTTTATAAGGTTGCAGATATGTACCTACAACTTTCGGCAATGATAGCAAATGATATTGAAGTGCATCTTGACATTAACCCAGATATGATGCATAATTCAAGTATTGTTGTTAACGAAGCGATTGGTTATATCAAAGGTATGTGTAATGTTGTACCGATGGTTAAACCAAATGCTTTTGCGGCATCTTATGCGGCTGACAGATTGAAAAGTCTTGCAGCATAATTAAGAGTGCGGGTATTCTCCTGGGAGAGAACATAGCCTTCCAAGCTATTGAAGCCGGTTCGAATCCGACTACCCGCTCCATATTAAAACACATTATCCTTCGGCTCTCTAACATAAGGGTTAGAGCAAGGCTAACAATAGTGTGTTTCAATATGGTTTTATGCGGGTATGATGTAAAGGTAGCCTGTGACCTTGCCAAGGTTAGTGTGAGAGTTCGATTCTCTCTACCCGCTCCATTGTTAGAGGCCTGAAAGAAAGTGCATAACCAGCTGCCTAACTCTCAAGGTAATACCAACCCTTGCACCGATTGCTGTGGTGGCAATGATTTCCAAGGGGACCATTTTTATTGGGTCTTAAACAGGTGAGAGTGCCTCTAACAATGGATTTTCCCATGCAGGTGTTAGTTTAGTGGTAAAACCTCGGGTTGTGATTCCGATATCATGAGTTCAATTCTCATACGCCTGCCCAAATATGCCTGGTTAACTCAGTGGTAGAGTAGCGCCCTTACAAGGCGAGTGTCGGCGGTTCAATCCCGTCACCAGGTACCAATGCTTTCATAGGTAAATGGTATACCGCATCCTTGGTAAGGATGTATTCCAAGTTCGATTCTTGGTGGAAGCACCAATATATATAATGCCAACTTAGCTGATGTGGTCATAGCGGCGGTCTGAAGAACCGTGGAAAGTGGTTCGATTCCACTAGTTGGCACCAAAGGAGTTTTCTATGTACGTTTCTTCTATTCTAAGAACAACAGAATTGTATTTTGATATGATTAGAACAGTCACAAGAAAAACAATTTCAAATGATAATGATGAAAAAGTCCGAGAAGTTATTGAACATTCTTATCGTCCTTATACACAAACAGGACAATTGGATTCCACTGCACAAACAAATCCAATAGTTGACATTCGTGCATAAGCCCCGGTGACGGAATTGGTATACGTGTCTGACTCAAAATCAGAATTTTGGGGGTTCGAGTCCCCCCTGGGGCACCAATATGGAAGATGCAGTAAGATGGTTCTTACATCCGCCTGGAAAGCGGACGGCTGGCGTAAGCTGGCCGGGGTTCAATTCCTCCTTCTTCCTCCAAAAACACTTGACAAATTACACTTAATTTTGTATAATACATAAATAGACATATCAGATAACATTTCAGGAGTGTCTATGAACAAAAAAATAAAAGTTTCAGACGAACAAATTATTGAGGCTGCTTTAAATTCAAAATCAGCTACACAAGCTGCATCAAAATTAGGAATAAAATACGAAACCTTTAGAGTTCATGCTAAAAGATTAAATGTTTTTAGTACGAATCAATCAGGAAAAGGTACGAGTAAACCTAAAGAAGATGGATTAGGAAAAATTTCTTTAAAAGATATTTTTTCTGGTAAACATCCACATTATCAATCCAACAAATTAAGAAAACGATTATTTTCGGAAGGTCTTAAAAAAGAAAATTGTGAATGTTGTGGTATATCTCATTGGTTAGGTAAAAAAATTTCATTAGAGCTTGACCATAAAGATGGAAACAGATATAATCATAACATAGAAAATTTACAGATATTGTGTCCAAATTGTCACTCACAAACAGATACATATCGTGGTAAAAATAAAAGCGGGAATGGTGGAATGGTAGACACAGCGGGCTTAAAACCCGCCGCAATTAAAAAAGCGTGAGGGTTCGACTCCCTCTTCCCGCACCAAATATTCTGGCGTTCGTATAATGGATAATACAGCGGTCTTCTAAGCCGTGAATATGGGTTCGATTCCTGTACGCCGGACCAATAAATAGTATAGCGGGTTGGTGAAAAGGTATCACAGTGGGCTCATAATCCTCAGTTCCGGTTCGACTCCGTGGCCCGCAACCACTTATTTGTTGTTCAATGGATTATCCAATGCCTTTTGGATTTTCGTATCAACTTCCTTTTTCAATGTTTCAACTCGCCCATTGACTTCTCTTTTCATCACATCAACTTCTCTAGAAATTTCTTTCTTGGTTGTGTCCACTTCTTTAGAAATTTCACGGCGAGCATCTGCAACTTCTTTGCGAATTCCATTTACTTCGGCTCTAGCCTTCTCCAAATCTTCACGAATATCTTTTCGTGCTTGACGCATCTCAGCTTCTGTTTCACGCTGAGCCTGTTTGACTGAACGTTCAACTTGTTCTGTCACAGATTCATTTCTACGAATATCATTTTTTAAATCATTCTTGATATCTCTTGTGTAGTCTGATGTTTTAGAACTATTTTCTTCAATAACAGCCAATCTCTTATCAAACTCAGATAAATCTGGAGATACATATTCGGCTATCTTTTTCTTCATACCTTGGTAGTCTTTATATACCTCAAACGCACCATAAAGACCGCCAAGGGCTGATGACACCAAGGTAAATGCAACCATTAATTTGGCTGGTGTGAATTCGTAACCACCAATGCTGATAACGGTATCTTTACTTGCATATTTTTTTACCGCTGCTTCAGCATCATCAATTTTTTTGTTAACGTTTTTAATTTCTTCTGTCATTTTAGTTCCTGTATTGTTGGTTGACCATTTCTTGATGTACTCTATCAGCTGATAGTTGTCTTAATGCTCTAACATTATCTACAGTCACTTGGTTCTTATAAATCTCCTCAGGTTTGTATAACTGACCATCCTTGATAGTTAAACTCGTATAAGCAGCAAATCCTGCTGGATTAACTGCGATTGATGCTATGTCAACATTACCAGCCAATTCATTCGGCTGCACATTGCCTTTCACCGTTTCATTTGGTTGATCCATATTTGTGTTGTCAATGTTCACTCGTTGTTGTAGTATGTTGTTGATAGGGCTGTTTAACCCCATGACATTGGATTGTTGTGTTGTTTCCATTTCAACATTCTTTTGTTCGACCCTATTTACAGTAATTGTAGTTGGTGTTGGTATCGTAGAAGAAAGAGAATAATCAACTTTTGGTAATTGTGTCTGGATTATTTGTGCAGGTTGTGTTGGTGTTTCGGTAGTTCTTTGAACTTGTGTTGTGATATTTACAACACTGTTTGAATTTGTAACTGATGTAGAAATTTCTTGTTGTAATCTCTCATTTGACCTTTGATTACTTGCTATTACCATATTGGTTTGTTCTTGTGCATTTGCAATCGCATTCGATACCTCTTGTAATGCATTTTGAACTGCGGCCTGTTGTGTTGCTCTATCGTTAGCCTGTACCTGTCGTACAACACTCATTATTAAATTCATATTTGGTGCTGGTTTGTTTTCTTCCGTTTTCTGAGAATCTTTTACAGATTGTGGAATATTGTCTGGTGCGCTAATTGCACCTGTTGTTGAAACCTGCACGCCGCCAGCGTCCACCTTGACTTCAGGTGAAGGTGTATCTACAACAATTGGTAGAGTTGTTACTGCGTTTACCGGTGCAACTTGTACAGTTGTTGTTGGTGGTGTCAATGTGTTAATCGCCGACAAATAACCTGGACAACTAGGTGAACTTAAAACATTTGTTGAACAAGGATCTACTGTGTATTTCAAAGAAAAGTTTATATTGTAAACTTCTGGCCCATAAGGTCCTGCCCAAAAATTATTGTCTCTACCAACTAAACCGTAACGAACATTACCAAGACTACTTGCTGCATATGGTGTTGTAAATGTTTCGTTAAAATTAAAAGTGGTCCAATTAAACTTATAATTTAGATTGTATGTTTTATTAGTTACAATTGCACCTGAACGGTCATAAAGATTTACATATGCACTTAACTGATCCACTCTACCATCATCCCAGCCATTGCCATTCTTAGCAGTAAAACCGAAGTTGTATCCTGTTACCTGTAATCCTGTACCAGAATTTGGTAAAACATTTTCAATTGATTGAACTTGATACAAGTCTGTCGTACCAAATGAATAATTGATAACATTTCCTGGTCGCACTATTGCGTTTGGTCCACAATATCCTGGATTACCCCAACCCCAACAAGTCAAATTATCTTGATAAACGCCATTCACCCAAGACGATGGTCCGCCTTGGGGTGTATTGATAACGATGTTACCAGTGCTATATGTTTCTGC